>Ga0315914_1006836_pt1 | contig 16009 bp, 9 predicted proteins | sample MpolenodulesMG_FD_203920 | JGI IMG/M metagenome (GOLD analysis project Ga0315914, IMG submission 203920) | Medicago polymorpha root nodule microbial communities from Los Angeles, California, United States - elongated nodules | ecosystem: Host-associated > Plants > Roots > Nodule | place: USA... | reverse complement strand
TATTCCTCGCCTCCCAAATTTTCCAGACTGTTGTTTGTCAAATTAACATTATTCACAAGATATGGAGGATCAATATAGTGATTCGTGAAATTGGATTTTAATGGCAACGATCACTTCAGCTAGTTTGCTTATGCAAGGAAATAGATTAGGTTAGTGCATTTTTTGGTGTTTGCATTTTGTATTCTCCTGTATCCTGGGAAAATAATAACTAGAATATTAATAGATAACTATATTTATGGTTTTAAATATATAGTTCAATGTCGGCGAAGGTTGGATCCATTGACTCACTCGTAAGGTTCTAAGTTCAACTCCTGCTGTCAGCGTGAGAACCTCTTTTATGAATGATCTATAAGTTCTCTCATATTAATGTTCATTGAGCCTTGAGGCATGTCATGATCATGGTGAGCCCTCGAAGCCCAACTCGTATAAACTTTATTTCATAAAAATATATATATTGTTCAACAATATCCAAAAGAAATATATAATTCAACAAAACCTGCTCTAAATATTGTGTAGCACAACATAAGTGGTAGATGTTTGAGTTTCTTAACCATTTAATTCATGGTTCCATCTCTGACTAGTGCATATGTAAAAACATATGTTTGCAGCAGTAAATCTGAATTTCAGTTACCTTGAGGGATTAGTCGTCGTCTGTGATGTAACTTGATATCATTGTGGTAAACCTCTGTTAATTCAGTAACATATTTTTTTTTCCCTTGCATATAATGCATATTAGCCGGATATTACCTTCTCAATATATTTGCTAAACATATATAAATGTATGAGTTTTGCTAATGAGTCTCCTAAGAGTACTCTTTTAGAATTTTTAATTAATAAAATATTTATTAAAAAAATCAAATACTTGAATTTCCAATACATATATTGAATGCATAAATTTCCATAAAAACGTAATATTACATACCGTTAAAGAGTTAGGGCATTCATTAGCATTCTATTATTTGGCATTGCAAAACCTGTATGAATATATCCAGTACATGATCACCATGTCAAGTTAATATTTGTGAAATTTCGTACTAGATAGATCTAATGTAACAATGTTGGTTGGTATATATTACTATATTAGGATAAAGTTATCCTTATTTGTCCATATACTAAATAAGATTGTAGAATATGAGCACATTGGACTTGGAAAACTCTGACTAAATGTAATACTTCCAAGTTAATACAGTTTTTTCCTGCTTATTGAGAAAGTTGGAGTAGCTAATTGGTATAAAGAATCCCCAAGAATCATGCTCATTGATAGCATCCAGTGGTGCATTATCGTTGCACATAACAAAGGCTCCTTTATTGTGGCTAATTCCATTGAAAAACATGGTTTTATTGTGGCTTTGGTTGAGTTTGACAATATCCTACATCAAATACTTAATCTAGCACGTGAACCATATCAGGTTCCTGTTTGAGTTATTTAGGTGATCTTTCTCGTATTGAGGCTATGGAAATAATGGCATTGTTTCCTTTTTCTACCACAATTGTTGTTGTTTCAAAAGGTATACCTCTGGCTATGACAATGAGCCTTGCATTTTATATGGAAAAGGTCAAGCATGCACAAGCACCATGGGATAACTCTTTTTTCTTGAAAAGGTCAATCTAACCCACCGAAAATAGCATCGGGAAGAATCGAACTTGATATGTTGAGAAGATCACGCTCCAAGGTCTCAAACCAACACCATCAGAATTCAGAACAACCCAAGTGGGTTATTCCAATCTATAAATGATACAAATTATCCATTTCTTATCTGAATTGCTGAGAAATAGTTGTCAAATCCTTACATATTACTGTATATGTTTATAGTATAGAAAACTTCCTTGTAAGTTGCATGGTATTTGGCTGATAGACTCTAGGTTGTCAATTTTCATCGCACTTTTCTTGGCAAGTAGAAGCTCACGAGTTGATTTTTGGTAAGTCAAGAATCCCTTTGCATGGTATGTATATCTTTCCCACCGTCCCTTGTAGATATCTGCTGGATCATAATCAGTCCTAACTAGACTGGTCCCAAGTTACTCGGCCCATAATAACTCATACATGTTTATCACATGGGTTTGTTCTCTTTTTCATGATCTACAATATACGAGTCTTCCACTCGCCAGGTTGTGATCAGGTCAATATACACTATCTTCACTTTCTATAATCAATTGAATGTATATTCAAGCATACCATATTATTAATTGTGTTTTTTTCTTAACTCATTCATTCCTAAAGAAATGGTAAAAAGTCAAGTTTAAAAGGGTAACCCGGTGCACTAAAGCTACCGTGTACGCAGGGTCTGGGAAGGAGTTCCACCATTTTTGGTGTATTGGACGTAGTCTTACCCTGTTTTTTACACAAGAGGTTGTTTCCAGGACTTGAAACCGTGACATTCAGTCACACATGACAACAATTTTACTAGTTATGCCAAAGTTACCCCTCAGATAAGTAAAGTTTGATAAAAAAAAAATTGTTATAGCCATAATTCAAACTTGAGTTATCCCGATTAATTTGCTTTTAACTGAAGTTTATTAATCACTTGAGTTTAATTCTATGATTTTAATCTAACCAAAATTAGGGCAAATAGTACCCTTCATAACTTTGGAAGATAAAGTAAATTTTGTAGTTGATAATTAACACAATTAGAAAGAGGAAGAATTTTATAATATCATGTGTTTGTTTCAAGAAAGTTGTTTTACACTTGCCATCTTTTTTGTGGATTGTTTTGTTATTTCAAAAATCATGTCCCTAATTTTTGTTTGGGCTATAAAAGAAGAGTGTCAAATATGGTATGTTATAACTCTTTTTCAAATTGTGGTTCAAATGCATGCTTGATATATTTTGAGGCTCTAGTTCTTTTTGGCTTTGAGTAATTGATGGTCACAGACATGAAGCATCCTCTAAAATGTGTTACATGCTTTTAGATCACTCATATTAACTATACTATATATTGTGGTCTGCCACTTTATTAAATGTAATCTTTAACTTCTACATAGCCAATCATGACCCTTATTCCTGGTGGATGTGGAAAGTTTGTGAACCTTATTTGCTTCCCTTTTCCAACTTGGTCAGCGCTGTTTTATCTCATCAACAAAAAAGGTCCCCTATCACATGTTTAGTTACTTGAGTCCCAATGTCCCTTTCCTTTTGCCAATTACTCAAAGATACATCACAATAACATGTCAACTCATATTCCTTTTAGAGGCACAGTGGCAGCAGAGACAAAACACATACATGCCCATTATATCATCTTGTCTCGATTTCAAATTTCAAAAATAAATTCGATTTTTTACCTTTTATTACATGCACACAATGAAAAGTTCATTTATAAGAGTGTTCGAATAAAAAGACTAGCGTAGGTTGGAATTCGTCGATGATGACTATATTTAGTGTCTGACAGTCCTTTGAATAAGATTATTTACGGTGGAAAGAATCTATGAAAAACTGAAGAAAAAAATATTAAGTTTGCGGGTGTGTTTGGATGACAGGATTTTATGAGGCAACTAATTTTAGGAAATATTCAATTTTATTGTTTAAATCATAAATTTGAAGATTTTTCAAAACAATGAGATTTTATGAATTACTTTGTTAAAGAAGTCCCCAAAAGCATGACTCAATTGGCAGGAAAGTTGCATTGGAATATGCACGAACGGGTTCAAATTTTGGTTTTCTCAATTATTGATCTTAAAGGTAAAATTTCTACCACTAGGTTATTTGATAAAAAGAAATTATATTTAAGAAATTTCAAATACCTCCTAAAAACAAAAACAAAAATTGAAAGTTCTTCTTTACTGTGAATCTTCGATTGGTCCTAATAATTTTTTGGGTTAAATATGTTTTTGATCCCTATAAAATTGGGACCTTTCAAGTTTAGTCCTTACTTAATTTTAATAGTTCTTTTAGTCCCTAAAAAAAATTTCTACACTCAGTATTAGTCCCTCCTCAATTCAAATTTGTTTAACTTCTGCTTAAATTCTTGAGTTTTTGAACAATTTTTTACAGACGCATTAAGAGCATTACTAAAAGTTCATCTGCGAAAAATTGTCGCAAAATTTGATTTCTACGTCCAGATTTTGTTAATTTTATCTTTAACTTTTACCGTTTTAAAAAATTCATATTTAATTCGTTTCATGTTAAAAAATTATATTTTAATAAATGAACCTTTCATCGTGTTCTAAACTTGTCTCGAAAAAATCATTCAAAAATTTAAGAGTTTAAGGATAATTAAACAAACTTTGTTGTAATAAGGACTAAAATTAGAAGTAATTCTTTTTTGTAGGGACTAAAAAACCTATTAAAATTAAGTAAGGATTAAACTTAGAAGTTCCCAATTTTATAGGGACCAAAAACATATTTAACCCTAATTTTCTTAAATTATGCAAATTTATTCTTATTTTTTTCAAAAATTTAGGCATTGGTCCCTATATTTTCAAACTTTATAAATTAACCCCTATAATAATTTTAAAGTTGCAAATTGGTCACTATAAATTTTTTCATTTTTAAATTGTCTTTCAATTTTCATATATTAAAATTGGTCCCTCTTTTTGAATGTCATATAAATAATCCAATAAAGTTTAAGAATAGAAAAAAAAATCATTCAAAACCAACAAAAATAATAGAAACATTTAAGCTGTTTGGTCTGTTTTGAATCGCGGTGGGGGGTAATGGACGTGCGTTTTGCTAATTCTACAAATAGCAGTTTCTTGTTTTTCCAAAGTGTTTTCATTTCTTTTGAATTTTCAATTATCTCATTCAACGATTCAAAGGTTAATAGGCTTTTATCCCATGCCATATAGGTGAAAGTTGGTTTACCTCCCTGTAAAAAAAATGGAGATCATCATTGTAATTTAAAGATTCTTTGGTTTTGGACCTTCAGTGCATATGATTGTGTAGAAATTTATGAGTTAATAGGCTTTTACCCTTTGCCATATAAAAAAAATTTAGTTATGTGTCACATGAGCGAATATGCACAGTCATATGCATTGAGGGTTCAAAATCAAAGAATTTTTAAATTACAAGAAGGGTCTCCAAAAAAAAAAATTATGGGGGTAAACAAAATTTCTCGTATATGACAGGAGGGGTAAAAGTCTCTTAACCTATGATTCAAATAACACTTTAATGGTGTTTTGGCTTAGTGTAACATAACTGATCTTGTATCTGACATGTTAAGGGATTGAGTCTCAGTTTCATTCGATCCCTTGGAGTAAATAAAAAGTGTATGTGGTACTCCATTCCTCTCATCTTGTCACACTGGTGGAAGTTGAATCAATGAGCAAATGTAACCCATAAGGAGATGAGTAAAGGAATATGTCGTGAAATGGGAAGGCATAATTTCTTGCAAATCCTTCACAAACGCCAGAAAGGATTGAAAAACAAAGTGGAATGAAATGTGTGGACCTCTCAACAAGCCTTGCCATCTTCCAACCCACTAGCAAACTATCATTATGTCTATGTTCAATATTTGATGGTCAAACAAATCCAACCTCTTAAAAAACTTTCCCATTTATTCTTCTTTTAATTGTTTATGTAGTTAAAGTATATTTAGATAATTCTTGTGAACGATTTGATTACACGTAACAAGATCTATATGTTGAAATAAAAGTTTAGGGAATGTGTGAAAAGTTAAAAATAGTATTGTGCTAAAAAAAATGTGAAAAATATATGCCAACCCAACACACCTCATTGGCTGTCCCATCTAAGCCACGAGAATTTTGTTACACTGATTTTATTCCCCATTCCAACTTTGGTGCGCCTATCAATTCAAGTTATGAATATTCTTCTTCTGTATGCTTTGGTGGTATGAGTATGAGTCAACATTTAATTTGCTTTTTAAATCAAAGGAAACACTAACAATGTTTCATAGGTATTTGGTAAGAAGTTTAGAGTAGACATTTTATCTTGGAATTGTGTATTCCACGTATAAAAGAATGCTAAGTGTCTTTGTCCGGAAGGTACTTGTTAAGAAGTTTAAATTGAAAATTTAATTTTATGTTAATATTATCTATGCTATTTGATCCGTTAACTATAGAAATAAAGTTTTTCTCCTTAACAAAAAGAAATAAAGATTTTCTAAACTATTTTCCATATATTAAGTTAATTCATCGGTCACTTTTTACATACGGACGAGAATGATTTTGTGGAGATTAATTTCATAATTGAAAATAGTTTAAAGTCAATAATTGAACTTAAAAAATCGTCTAAATTGATAGAGTACAAAAAATATATAATTCATCTAGAGTGATCAGAAATGTTGGTTTGTGTCTATAGTCTATATGCAAGTTAAGAGGGGTATCTGGAAGCACTCTGATGCTGGTATAGGTATTGAAAGGATAAAAGTTTGATAATTTGCATTTGTGATGAAGAATGCCTTTTATAGGCAAAGATATGGAATCGTTGGACCGTTGATAGGAGGTCGTTATTGAACAATGTATCAGCAATGTCAAGTTAATTGGGTCTTCTACAAGTCGTTGAAGCTTTACGGAATGAGGGATTTTTGACTAATTGATAGGCATTCACGAGATGAAAGGGTCTAAGGTTGCATGTCTTGTTCTAGCGGGTATATTTGGGGCAAAATGTTTTTGGACTTTATGTGTATGGAATTTGGAGCTTTGAGGCAGTCCAGAATAATAATATTTTGAAATCCAACCTTTTCGCTATGTTACACCTTTGACAACAACAACGACAACCAATTTTTTTTTGAATGGCAAAATATATTATATATAAATAGGGGATTAGATCCCAAGTACTACACCAAAAAGAAAAATAAAAATACACCAAAACACCCAGCGAAAAATCAACATCACCGTCAATTATCCATTGCCAACAACGGAGTTCAATAAAGCAGTTGACAATGATTTGTTGCTTAAAACGATCAGATTCGACCACCACTCAACTTCTGGTATGTCATAGGAGACAGCAAAAAAGCCTAAAAGAACTTGAGTCAAAGAAACTGGCTCTCGATCTCGAATCAAAAGTGATCGCCCCACCAAACTCCCGACACAAATAAAAAAAGGCACCCCTCAACTCACGAACTACCAAAGCAGACACCTAAACCTGTTCAAAACTCGGCCCACCAATATCCCGATGTCAAATTCGAAAGACAAAAAAGAGGTGGAATAGCAGCGCAAATCGATCCAGCTCGAACATAAACAAACCAAAACAAGCCATAAAATCAACACCCACAAGCACCGCCACAAACACCTATTCATCGTCACCCTCTGGACCACGGTACCGTCTTTCTTCGCGGAGGAGAAAAAACTCCAATCATCCAGAGACTGGATCCACCACAATTGCACGACCCTTTGCAGACCTAAAGGACGTTGCCGATCAAAAACCGACAATGTGGGGGAGGTTGGGAAAGCGTACAGAAGCTTGGACGACTAGAAAGAAGGAACAGTAACCAAAATCCCCAACACAAAGGTAACTCGACAACGGCGATCAGCCCACCACCAACACCACCAGCGACCCAGCCACAACAAACCACCAACAGTGCGAGAAGCAACTGCAGCAGGAACAGTCTCGTAGGTACAATAAGCAACTACTAGCGTCAACAAGGAGCATCTATGTACCTAACCCTTTCAAGCAACATCTGGAAATAGATGGACATGACCAGGGAACACCACCACCCAACAACAACTATCCAACAAAAAACAGCAACAAAACAAAATAAAGAACATAAAACAAAAGTCGGAGACCCACAAAAACAAACCTCCCGCCGACGAAAAAAATTTGACGAACCCCAAACAAAAACAACCGGCAACATCTAAACAAACAAAACACCAAAAACATCAAAAGTCGGAGACCCACACAACTGAAGCCCGCCGGCGGCCAAAAATTAACACAATATGCCACACCAGTTGCAGACAGCCAACGACCACCGCGGAACCACCCTCACCCACCACGAACCTTGCGACAACCAAGCAATAAAGAGAGACCGAAGGAGGTTTAATCGCGCTGGGAGGAGAGGTAACAAGGTTACAACAACCAACACTACTAAAAAAACAAAAATTAGTGAGGGATATTTAGTGAGGGAAAACGTGAAATCCCTCTCTAATTCCGTCACTAAATTTTTTGACCAAGAAATTTGTGAGGAATTTCATTTTTTCCGTCACTAATTTCCCTCGCTAATTTTGCTTTTTCTAGTAGTGCAATAAGAAACCTGCAACAAAGAAAACTGTCGGAAGGACCGGATCTGCTGAAACTACAACCGGCGACACAAGCAACGACGCCTCCATCTAGCACCGCCGCCTCGAACCTAAAACAAACAGTCTTTCGACGGAACCACAAGATCTGACGAATCGAACCATCAAAACTTGGATCCGACGGAAGCATGTTGATCTGGAAAAAAAAGTAACGATGGCCAGGAAAAGGGCCGCCGATGGTGTGGGGAGAAAAAACCCATCGCACCACCACAACCAATTAAGTTAACTTGTTTCTCATTTTTTAAAAAGAGAAGAAATAATTATGGAGCAAATTTTTATATAGCGGGAGAATGTTCTAGAAATTAATTCTATAAAATAGGAATCATTTTATCTTTTAGAAATACTTTGTTGTTTATATAGAGCCGTAGAAGGAAATGATGATTGCAATGATCTTTTTTTTTTTTTTTAAGCCGATGATTGCAATGGTTATTTACATTAGAAATATAATTTGGTCGCACTAACACTACCGACCTAACTATTAAGCGCTAAAAAAAATCCTTGTTTTAGGTATTAAAAAAAACCTTTTTACAAATGAGCTTCAGGGCTCTAATGAACATTTTTTGGAAGGAGAATGAACATGTTATATACCTTGATTAGTTCGTATTTATATTCTTAACAAAAATCATGGATCAACCTTCCCTGGTTCAATCTCCCATGTGATCTTTTCTTTTTTTTTTTTGAAGGACTCCCATGTGATCTTAAAAACATTGATTGGCAATATTAGTGTCAGGTTTTGTTTAACGAATTATGTTTCTCATTTAAAAGAACCATCTTTGTAGCATAAAAAACCTAATTGAAGATTTATCTGATATCTGGCATACATAAAAAACCTAATTACATTCATATGTGTGATTACATTCAATTAATTTATTTTTTAAATTATTATTGATATCGATATATTTGAATCATTGTTGTATCATCTATCTATGTGAATGCTTCATTAAGAACCATGCATATCTCACTCAACGCCTGAAAGGATAAGTTCTCATAAACGTATAAGAGGACAAGAAATGAGGTTTTCTATCTATTTAATTTAAAAATTATTGAATGATATGAAAATAATAAAGAAACATACAAGATCATTTATATAACCTTTTTAGTCCACCTTCCTAGCCTAAAGCTCCAAATTTATGACAAGATTAAGTCTCTTTCATTTACGTGGTTGAAAGCGAAACTTCCCGATCTCGTTGTCAACCATCATGGATGGTGGCTTAATCTGATCATTATGTTGGGCATAAGCTAATGCTACCTCTTTCTCTGTTTTTTATGTTATATATTTTGGTTCCATTTTCTCTGTAAATATGTTTGTGACTTTGTTCTTTTCGTGGTACGCCTTGTGCTAGGAGGAACCATAAAAATTATGACAATATTTAATATATGCTGATGCATTCATATGCATAGAACGGTGACCGTTTCTGGATGATTTTTTAAAATAATCCAATTAAATTTTAGGTTAGGTTGGCAATATTTATCTTCTGGTTAGGTTTGAATGTCGAATTTGGTTGGCATGCTTTTGGCGGAATAGGATATTCATTTGGAAATTGGCTTGTCTTGTTAGATTAATAATTTAATACTCTTCTGTTTGTTTTCTTGCTGCCCTTCCACTTTGTCCCTTTCTTGCAATGAGTTCTTTGCGTACTTCCTTCATGGTTTTTTGGTTCATATTTTTCAGGAGATCCAAATCCCACGTAAAAAGAAGTAAAATATATTGAGAGTTTATAAAGGTGCACCTACCACTGGTGCAAAAAAGGGAATTAAAACGATCCAATTTTAAGAGGGTGCGGTGATATTCGTGTTAAAAAAAAAAAGTAAGGCAATGACGTTTTTGCAAATATTTTATTATTATAAGAATATCTTCAAATAAAATTTTGGTCATGTTTATAAGAAAATGTCACAACTTTTAATAAATAGTTATGTGAGGCAGAAATTTACAAGAAAATGTCAGAATTATATAAGATGATTGTTAATGAACTTTCAACGTCAGAACTATGTTTGAAGCATTTGACTCTGCTACAAGATAAAGGAAACACAAAAATTTTGTAATTCCAAATCCTTCCCGCATAGTTAAAGCTTCGGTTATCTCTAAATTGGATAATAAAAGGACTTCATGAACAATTTCTCTTGCAACAACATCAATATCTCACTTACTCCTATTCTCAAGATGCTTCTATTGATTCTCTTTTACTTCGTTTTTTTTAGGGTGGGGATGAGGAAAATAGAAAAATATCTTGGATTGATTGGGAGTCCATTTGTGTGAATAAGGAGGTTGGTGGTTTGGGGGGTAAGGAGAATTAGAGATTTAAATGAGGCATTGTTGGGGAAATGGTGTTGGAGGATGTTGGTGGACAGAGAGAGGTTTTGTTTTGACTTATGGCCGCCCGTTACGGTGTAGAGAGGGGACAGCTATTGGCTAGGGGGCGTGAGGGCTCGGTGTGGTGGAAGGATGTTGTTGGCATCAGGGATGGTGATGGTGTGCTAGGTAGCTGGTTTCCCAATAACTTACAACTTCATGTAGACAATGGTGCTAACGCGCTTTTGTGGGTGGAAAGGTGGGTTGGTGATGTACCCTTTAGTTTTCGTTTTCGTAGGTTATATGATTTATGCGAGGATAAATTGTGTACGGTAGCGCAGATGTATGCTAGGGGTGGGAGGCTGGGGGAGAGGCTTGGAAGTAGCGGCAGAGTCTTTGGGTTTGGGAGAAGGAGTTGTTATTGGAGCGTAGGAATTTGTTATCGTCTGCTATGTTACAGGTTGACAGCAGCGACGTGTGGAGGTGGATTCCAGACCCGGTTGTTGGGTACACAGTTAGAGGGGCGTACCGGCTTCTCACTACAAGGCCGCTTCCCAGTGTACATGCTTCTGAGGCTCTTTTATGGAGGAAGGAAGTTCCTTTGAAGGTTATTGTGTTCACTTGGCAGTTGTTTCGACTTCGTTAGCCTACTAAATCAAATTTGTATTGTCGAGGCATTATCTCATCTGAGGCTCAGATGTGTGTGGCTGGTTGCGGTTTTCGGGAAACAGAAAACCATCTTTTTCTGTGTTGTCCCTTATTAGATCAGATTTGGCATATCGTGCGCAACTGGCTATGTGTTTACTCTGCGGACCATTTTAATCAGTTTCGTACTATTTCTGGTGGCGACAAATCTAGGTGCTTCCTCATGCATTTGGTTTGGTTTGCTTGTGTTTGGGGAGTAAAAATAAAATTAAAATAGATATAAAATATGAAACAACCCATCTAATAGCGAAATATATCTTTTCAGGGGGGTTGTAATTCAAGCATCTCATAAGGAAGGGCAATATAAATTTTACTTTTCAAGGGAGGGGAGTGTATATTATAACATAGAAGGGGATTGGGGGGGGGGGGGTATCAGTTGCCCTTTTTATTTTTTGGTAAGCGATTTTTATTTTTAGGGGGGTTGATAAATGGAGTTTTTTTCTTCTTTCTTTGTTAAGTTTTTTTTTTTGTTGTTGATAAAATATCATATGTTTCTTTATTACAAAAAGATTATTAATAAAAAATACTACAGGCAAGATTATATGATTTTATATATAAACGTAGACATTTCATCGTTTATATCTCTTCAAAAAAAAAATAATAACTATAGTAATTGATTTTTCGTCAATAAAAAACTATAGTAATTGATTTTGTCAATTTCTATAATAAAATAATGTTGAATATTAGTTTAACTAAAACAGTATTCAGATTTTTTTCTTAAGAAGTTAAAATGAAATATATTAATTGAAGCACTGGGTATTTCGAACACATGAAGTGCCAAAAGTAAATCAGGGCAAAAAGGTATAGTTACATCAAATGTCCAAAGGTAAACCGTCGACCCAAAAAAAAAGAGAAAAAACAAAAATCTTACAAAATAACTCCTAAATAAGAGAGTGGATTAAGCCATCATACATGATAGTTAAAAGCAAAATTGATATGATTCGTTTTCCGCCACCAAAAACATTGCAACTTAATTTTTTTCAAGATGTTGTAACGATTCCTCTTTTCGCTGAAAAACTCTAGCATTTCTTTCACGCCGAATGACCCAGGCATGAAAGCCAAATCAGATGAAGAGATATGTGGATATTTTTTTGGAAAACCGCCTAAAGTTTTAAATTGTAGTAAATGGTTTGAAACATGAGCAGGGTGAACCGTGATAAAATCAAGCCAATTAGAAATACCACACCAAATTTTTTCGAAAAAGTCGCAAGATAGAAAAAGATGATGAATATACTCTGATTTTCCACAACCACCCACACAACGATGCACATTAGGCTGAAGAACTTTCCTTTTAATTAAGTTGTGTGTCGCAGGAATACGGTTGTGAAGCAGACCGCTAAGCGAAAAGATTGACCCTAAGGAGAACCTCCTTGTTCCAAACAATATTTGTGTGAGCATCTGGATAGTTATTTGTTGAACGCAAGTAATTATAAGCACTTGAAACATTGTACTTTTTCGAAGCATGAAGTTGTCAAAGACACATGTCAAAACCATTATCCTGCAAGACAATGTTATCTAAAAACTCATAGCACTCTGTCAATTGCTCTTCCTCCCAAGCCAACAATTTTTGCCTCCACCTCCAAGCCTCACCATCCACCTACAACCTAATGAGTTCATTTCAACCAAAAAGACGACTAAATCTGCACCTAAAGATCTCTCCATCAAACCATGAATCCCACCAAAACAAAGTTTCAACACCATGATCCCACCTCACGTGTAAGGTTGTCATCAAACCAACGAACAACCCCCACACCAGCCCTAACTCTAATATAATTTAATTTTAATTATTCCACCAAACAGAACCACTTATGCCCCCATTAGCAATAGTCCCTCCGACCTCACCGTATCTTGCGGCTAAAACTATATATCACAAGCGCCTAGGCTCTTTCTTTAACCTCCAAAACCATTTACCAAGTATTGCTAAGTTGAATTCCCTTATACTCCTAACCCTCAACCCTTCACTCTCCTTTTCAGAACAAATAGTGTCCCAGTTTATCCAAGATATTTTCCTAATTACACCACAAAGTAGTAATGCATTCAATAATTCATTTACACCACAAAGTTGAAAAATTCTTTTTTTTTTCATAACTGCTTTGAGATAACACCAAACTACTAAATCAAAAGCCATCTTGAAATCAACTTTGAAGAAAAAAAACATATATTTTTTTTTCAAATGCCTAGCATCTTCCACCAACTCATTAGCTATCAAAATACCATCAAAATTTTGTCTACCTTAAATAAAAGCTGACTGAGATTCTGATATAACACTCGCCATAACATTATGCAATATGTTAGCTAGCACCTTATACAATCTATTGACCAAAAAGATTGGTCTAAAATCATTTAGACGTTGAGGACTTTCAATCTTAGGTAGTAAAGCTATAAAAGTACTATTAATATCTTTCGACAATTTCTCATTCCAGTGAAATTCTGAGAGAAAATGCATAAAATCATTTTTTAACTCCGCCCAAAAATCCTTAATGAAGCCAAAATTATTGTCATCCGGTCTTCAACTCTTGAAAGTGTCACAATCTCACACCACCTACTTGTATTCAGATCCCTTAAACAATGTAGATTAAAGAAATCTAGTTTGAATAGGAGACCGCACTAAAGATGGTCGCTTATATTATCAGACGAAGATTAATGATCAACAGTAAGTTGTTAGATGCATCACACTAATAACATAATTCTCAAAATAATGTGTTAAAACTAAAGTATAAATTTTTTTACGAAATTAATTTTTTATTAAATGGTTGATAATATAATGAAATAATTAGACGAATATACTATGAATAATTGTATCATTATAAAAAAAATAGTTAATTATAATTTGATTTTTTAAAATGAAAAAATTATACAATTTTTTTTAAAAAATAAAATTATAATAAGAGAAAACGATGAGTATATAAAACCAAACACTGAATTCAAATCAAAATTGTTCTTCTGGAATTTGATTTGAGTTACTTGTCTTAGTTATATGAAAGGCATATGGGTGGGTAGGACGATAACTTAAATGCTGATGACAACTAAACATTTAAAAAGTCACAATAGAAAATATTAGATGTTGTTGTTACTATCGTCACTTGTCACACTCACACCACATGCATTCAAATGAAACTCAGTGGGAAAGAGGAAGTGCCGAACTTGGCCTGAACAAAATGACAAAAAAAATTGCTACAAAAACATCCATGCTCTTTTTTGATTAAGAAACATACACGCTTTCAAATTAAATAAACAAGATTATTTTAATTAGTAAAAGAACAAAAGCTATAACTATTTGGACGGAAAATTCAGAGTTTCAAAACTTAAGACTAAAGCTATTGGTCCTCATTAGTCATAAGAATAGACATATTAGCAACATACTACCGCTCAATTTTAATTAAAAAAAAACACTTTTATTCGAAATATAAGTTCTATTTAAGATTAATTAAATTTATTTGTATTTTAAATATACTCTTAGTTAATATTTCTAAATTTCTTGAAAATTAGAAGTCAAAGTTGAGAAAGAGGAGAGGATTGAGGGAAAGGAAAAAGTTGCTCCTGAAGTGACATGTAACATGATGTCTTAGAAAACGATAATATATTTGCATACAAGATAAAAAATTTAGTAAGAGAAACTCTTAAATTTTTTTAAGTTTTCTTATTAAAAAAAAAGAAATTAAGTTTTTTTTCACTTTTACTCATTGTCGTTTTTAGTATTTTTTTTTTTCTTTGGAGAATCACTCATTTGCATTTTTTCTTTCTTTCAATCTAAACAAATGGTTTTTTATAAGTATCTTGTATTTATTGTGATTACATTGTCTTAATGCGACGTTGTGTTGTACGTCGTCTTATGCAGTGTTATTTATTTCGCTTCTTGTTGCAGTGTTTGTTTTGTTTCTATTGAAGGACTGACTTCAATCAATTACATATTCAATCAATAATTTGAACGACAAGGTTATAGATCCGGAAGCATGAGTATTCCTTTCACTTATATTTTATAATATTATTTGTGGACATTTTACCGCAGTATATTAACTTTAGTTGTCTGATGTACACTATCAATTTGAATAAATATCATTTTGTTTTTGTATAAAAAAATAAAAAAAGACAACTCTTAACTACGTACACTATCACATCATTAATTGTATTCACTTTCTTTCAAAAAATTTATCACATCATCAACATATTACATCTACCACATCATTCATTTTTTCTCTTTACTTCGAAGGGTATGCAAATCATTTTCCTTAAAGTTATGTTCCTTAAGAAAGGATGATTTCAAACTTGGAAAAAAATGGTCATTGTATATATTATGAGTAGTTCATACAACATCAACAACAATCAAGTTTTATCACACGTTAAATTGGGTTTGACTACATTGATCAAACGACGTCATTATGTTATATCATATACATTAATTCTATCAAACTCATTAATATCTAAATCTTTTCTAATAGTTTCTTTTATAGTTTTTTATATCTTCATTTGTCTCTAATGATTTGACTACTTATCATATGATCTACTCTCCTAATGACATAATCTACCGGTATTCTTTTTACATGGTCAAACAACTTAGGTCTAGTTTCCATCATTTTTTCTACTATAAGTGATCTCTCAACTCTCTCTCTCTCTCTCTCTCTCTCTCTCTCTCTCTCTCTCTCCCTCCCTCCCCACATCCAACACAAGATTATTATCTCTGTTATGCTTAATTTATATCTCTGTTATGCTAAATTTATTTTCTTGTTGGTTCTTGACAACCTAACAATTTGTCTCACACAACATCATCTGTCCTACAGTTGAACGATACAATTTTCCCTTCAACTTGAGTGAAAACGAAATATATAC
>Ga0315914_1006833_pt1 | contig 16015 bp, 9 predicted proteins | sample MpolenodulesMG_FD_203920 | JGI IMG/M metagenome (GOLD analysis project Ga0315914, IMG submission 203920) | Medicago polymorpha root nodule microbial communities from Los Angeles, California, United States - elongated nodules | ecosystem: Host-associated > Plants > Roots > Nodule | place: USA... | reverse complement strand
CACCAATGATCTTTTGCCTGATATGGTTATTGTCCTATGAAGGATCAATTTCAAATGCATTCCTTGTATGAAGGAACATTTCTGCAGGCAGAGTTGTTATCCTTGTCTTGTTGCAGAGACACAAACAGAGTAGTGGAGGTAGTGGTTGTACAATTCGTACAATTGTCCTTTGTCAACGCTCTTGATAGAACAAGCATCCAATGCTTTCAAATTTTATCTCAAGGGCTGTTGTTATACTCTTTCAGTCTTTTGCAATGTCTAGACGTGATCAAATCATATTCCCAGCTCTTGAATCTTTAAGATTTTTCATCTCCTGATGAACTTCAGCTTCTGGTGATCTTGCTTCTGATGATGCGCTTCTGATGAATTTGCTTCTGATGACGCCATCACTTCAGGAGCACTTTTCTTCAGACGCTTCAAGCTTCCTTTTTGTTGATTCTTTTGCTCTCTTTTGTTCTTCCAGAACCTTATAAAGATATAAACTTTTGTCTATGGTCATGTACACTTGAAGAAATATTAGCATATCCAATTGACAATTTTTAATACCTTGTTATCATCAAAATTCTAAGGGTAACATATGTTAAAATTTTTTCATTCTAACAATCTTTCTCACTCTAAGGGTAATGTTTGTTAAACGTATTTTGTTCCAACATTATCTCTACCAACTGAGCTAAGTTCACGAGGACCTTATACATAGTCCTTACTAGGAGGGGTGACAATGAACTGAACCAACTCGATTAAAGTTTGTAATTCGATTCGATAATTGATTCGTCGAACTTGGTTCATGAACCAAATGAGCTAAACTTCGTCAATTAATTGAGCTGAACTTGAACTATATGTAGTTCGACTCGTTTGGTTTACGAGATGACTCGATTATATATATATATATATATATATATATATATATATATATATGTGTGTGTGTATAACACTTAAAAAAATATTTTTAAATTTATATATAATTGGTTTTACACAATTAGATAATTGATTATATGTATAATACTTTAAAAACTAAGACAAACACTTAGCAATAATAGGATAAAAATGAGCTTTATTAAATTTTTTAGACAATGTCATGCACAATGTTGTTGTAGTTTTTAAGGATTTCAAAATTAAAATAGTCCCGCATCGAAAAATGCATGAAAATGGAGGATACGATTATCTATAATAAGATAAACATATGACACAAGAAGGCAAAATTGAGTTTGGTGGTTGCATATCAGTGTTATTACTATGTGTAATAATAGTCTCATCCAGTCCATTAAAAATTGGTATAAATTCCAATATATTTATGGGTCAAAAATTTAAATTCTTTGACTTTTGAGTTGCGTGGTTCAAGTGGCTTTACTCATTTCCAACTTAAGCTGAAAAAAAGTTTGTGTCAAATTCAAACCGAGGTTCAAACCGAGCCAATTCTTAACGAGTCGAGTCGAACTCAAACATGTTCGATTCGACTCATTTCCAACCCTAAGTCCTTACCGTTGTATTGGTTGAACATAACAATTATCCTTTGTATCTCAATAGTTGCACACTTTTATTTGGTCATATTTACACAATTTTCCTACACAAAGACCTTTATTTCAGTTATATATAAACATATTCATTTCAAATTTAACTATATATCAAACTTTTGTCTACGAGTTGTTGGCACAGCCAGCAAGTGGTTACATCTTGGCCAAATAACATTTCTCATGTCATATAGGGGTAGATTATTTGTTACTTTTACCTATGTATAGTTCCTTTAAATAAACACAACTAATCGTTCTCAAAAAATTAGTTACTCAATCTATTGTTAAAACATTTTATCATTTTGTCCCTCGTGGATAAAGCTCAGATGTCATGAACGTTACACTATAGAGGAATCATTGTTTGAACTATGAATTTCTTACTTATTCACTTTAAGAGTAAATTTTTAACCACTAGACTACTCGATAACAAAACATTATTTTATCTTTTGTCATTTTTCTTGCTTTTTTTTTTAGGATTTTTTTCTTAATTTTTTTCAAACTTAGAGTAAATTTGTTCAATTTCTTTATTTGTTTCACTTTTGGAGTAGATAAAAATTCTGCACTAATTAGTAAACAAGTTTTAGTTCACTCAACTCTATATAAAGGTAAAACCTACTTTGATCCTAATTAGTTATTTCTTCATGTTCATATTCATGAAGTAAAATTCAGATTTTCTTCACTTTCTTTCTTCTTCTTTTTTTGTGAAAATGATTATCCTTTGTAGAAAATTAAATTTCATAAATCAAAGAAATTACAGTAATTCATAATACACAACAAAAATGAATAAAACTAAAACATTATACTTGATCCCTTATACATAGCCATTATCCTTTGTATTGGTTCAACATAACAATTATCCATTGTATCTCAATAGTTGCACACTTTTATTGAGTCATATTTACACAATTTTTCGCAAAGACTTTTATTTCAGTTATATGCAAGTATGTTAACTTATTCATGTTGTCAACGGATTCTGACTCATATATATATATATATATATATATATATAACTATATATCAAGCTTTTGTTTACGAGTTGTTGGCACAGCTAGCAAGTGGTTACATCTTGGCATTGAGAGTCCAAATTTCTCACTCATATCCAAATCATTAGGAGACATACCAAAGGGAAGTTCCCAATCAAAGTAATGCACCAATTGGGCAACAACAAGCCTAACAGTATTTAGCCCTAGTTGAATTCCAGGACAACCTCTACGACCCGACCCAAATGGTATAAGTTGAAAATCATGTCCTCGAAGATCTATGTTATTATCCAGAAATCTTTCTGGATAAAATATGTCACAATTATTCGTCCAAACTTTAGGATCTCTGCCTATAGCCCAAGCATTTATTATGATCCTAGAATTTTTCTTTATGTTGTAACCATCAATTGTTACATCATCTAAACACTCACGAGGGGCTAACAATGGTCCAGCTGGATATAATCTTAATGTCTCCTTTATTACCATATTAAGATAAGGTAAATTTTCAAAATCAGTTTCCTTTACCTTATTATTCAAACCTACCACATTTTCTAGCTCATTTTGAAGTTTCTTCATCACTTTTGGATGCCTCAAGAGTTCAGACATGGCCCATTCAATTGTTGTTGAAGCTGAGTCTAATGCTCCACCAATCATATCCAATATAATAGCTTTGATATTAGTTATATCAATGACTTGTTTTTGTTCTTTATCATGAGGATCCATGGATTGATACATTAGTGAAAGTAATATGTCGATAAAGTCCTTATGGTGAGGGTCCTTTTTCATGTCATGCTCATGATCTTTGATTATCTTCTCCACAATTTGGTCAAATGCCTTGCTTGTTTTCTTCATTCGACTTGTTAGTCCCTGGTTGGAATGAATGATCCAGTAGCATATATAACAATTCAAAGATAAGTTGTCATAAAATAATAGTCAATATACCTTCCACGAAAGCAATATATGCAAAATCTTAAAAAGATCCATGTTTATTGGGATAATAGTCATTTGATTCCTGAATGTGTAACGAGTATTCACAATAATCCTTGAATATATCGAAATTCAAAAATAGTATTTTATTATGCACTCTATTATTCAAAATAGTCTCTAACGTTAAAATAGTCTTTCAATATTGACAATAACATTTTTTATAAGGACCGATATGATAACAAGTACTTATTGGAATTAATATGATAATAAATAAATATATTAAAAGACTAATTTTATAATATTAACGGAATATTTTAATGAGAAAAAATATTTTAATTAACAAATTGTATAATCAAATACTATTTTAAAATTTTGTTACAATCAAAAGTTATTAAGTCTACATGTTACACATTTAGAAATTATAATGACTATTTCTTTAATATTCATTTCTTCCAATCAAATGAATCATATAGAAGATGTCTATTTCGTCCTTCACAAAACTCCAATGCAAAATCATTTTCAAGACAAACTGGGCTTCTTGAAACTTAAACTAAATTTATATGACTGACTTTTTAAAACATGACATACAAGTTTGAAAAGAATGCTATCAATTTCAAATATTTTATTTTTTTGCATTATTTCTAGCTAGAGTTAACATGTTACTATTGATGATGTGGCAGCCGACCTTCTTTTCCATTAAGTTTTATCAATAAGTAGCATTTTTAATTTCAACTAGTATAGGTGTGTTATTGTTACACTCCATAACTTCCGCTTACCCTTTTTTTTAATTTTTTAATCCTCCTGGTATCGGGGAGTGCGGTTGTAAAGTAAGTATAGTTGAAATAAGAATTATTACATCTAATAATTGAATTCAGATTTTCTCGAACGATTCCATTTTTGTTTTATACTATAAAGAATAAAATAAAAATATAACTACTCATACGATTTCTAATTTTTTTTTAAAGAAATTGCTAAGTTGTCAGTAATTGGTGATTGAATCTCCAATTTTTCATTTTATGCATGAATACATAGAGATATCAAATTACACCAACATAACATTACACTAATGTCCCTTGAAATGAAATTCTGAAAAGAAAAAAAAACAATGTCGCTTGAAAAAAAAATTTACGTCAATGTTGCACTGGTTAATAACATTTTATTTTATACATATTTTTAAAATTTAATCATTGGATTGAAAGTTTATATCATATACTCTCTCAAAGTTTTAAATATAAGATTTTTTTTAAGGTTCATTCAATAAATGATGTATCTCGTTTATAATATAAAATGATGTTTTCAACACTTATTATATGAAGTTAACAAATTTGAGCTTGTGAATAGAAATGGATCCTATTAATTATTTGTGGTAATTCTCATGTATCTAATTAGTCAACCAAAAAAGCCAAAGTTGGGGCACACCCTAATAGACTTGCAAGAGAGTAGTCAAGAATCCTAATTATTGTAGATCCAAATAAATAAATAAAATTACTTGTGCTCCAATCAATTGGACAACTTGCATGCAGTAGTCTTCAATCCTTCTATTTTAAAATATATCTAATCCCAATTTTCAAAAACAACTTAACTGATTTTCAAGTTATCAACAATTTTTTATTTTATTTTTAGGTCCTATACTCCACATGATGTGGTCCTAAATTTCAAAATTAAATCTAACGTATATACTTCAGATCCTTATTATAAGAAAAATTTACTTGTTATGTTTATTGAATAACCAGTTTTTCTGGTCAATAATATAGATAAGATACATTAGTTATTGAATAAAGCTAATTGGATGATAAAACATGAAAATAGTACTCAAATGTTTTTTTTTTTGACTCATTAGTACTCAAATGTTGGGAAAATGCAAAGTTAATTATCACATGTATACAACTAGAAGTTAATATCTCAGATATTGATACATACCTGAAGATCACATATGCTTAGCCAAGGCAAACAATCTGCCAAATTAAAACTTCCAGCCAAGTTCATACACTCTCGAATTACTCCCTTTAAATCCAAATCACTATCCTTATTGCATCCCAAAACCATCTTATAAGTAATATTCGCTATAACCTCACCAACTACCTCACTAAGATTCACGACTTCACCTAAAGACGCTGCTTTATCAACCGACTTTATAAGCATCCCCAGTTCCTCGCTTCTCATAGGCGCAAACATCTCAACTTTCGAACCACTCAAAAGGTGCAAAGTACAAAGTTTTTTCATGTTGCGCCAATAGGAACCATATGGAGCTAAACCCAGTCCCTTTCCACCATAAAACATGTGTTCGGAGGCTTGAAGTTTTGGTCTACTAGAAAAAATAGCGTCATGGGTTTTGAGAAATTTTTCAGCTGATTCTGGGGAGGAAACTATGATGGTTGGAATTTTTCCTAGTTTTAAGGACATGATTGGTCCATGTTTTTTTGAAAGGGATTGAAGGGTACGATGTGGTAGTTTTCCTAGGATGTGGAGGTTGCCGATTATTGGTAATGGTTTGGGACCAGGTGGATTTTTTTGATTATGTTGAGGTTGATTTGGATGAAAAAATAGAGAAGTTGATAGAATCAAAATGAATATTAGAAAGAGTATTGCTGGAATAGCTAATGATAGAGGTGACATGATGATTGCTTGGTTGATTGGTTTTTGGAGGGTGTTTATATGATAGTATGATTTATGGTCTTGCGCTAACAATTGTCTGTATTATCCTTTGGATGCTACTCCAATGGTAATTGCTTAAATTTATAATTTAGAGGAGTTAACTTTATATCTCACTATATTTTAGTCACAAGTCTAAATAAAACAGTTGTTTAGTCACAAGTCTAAGCAAAACAATTTGGATACACACCTCAAAACCCGTAATCCCTCCGTCTCACAATAAGTATCATTATTTAGTTTTACACGGTTATTAAGGAAATGTTCAGTGGTGTTGATTTTAATGGTAAAATATATTTAATTTACTAAAACACCTTCAGTAATTATAGTTAACGACTTAATGGAGTAGTTAGATGATTGAAATACAATAAATAAGGGTATGCTAGTGGAAAAATAAATAATAAATGTGTATTGGTATTATAAAAGAGACAGATAATTTGTGATATGTTCGATAAGGAACGGATGAAGGCAACGGGGACGTGTAGTGTTCCGGCACGGTGGCGGTGCGGTCTTCACGGTGGAGCGAAAGGCGCCTGCAGGCACGTTAGCACTTAAACACTCAAGTAAGTGTAGGAAATGAAGTTGAATGTATAAGAGTTTGTGGGAAAATGAATCGTACCTTAGGGTTACGCGGTATCACCCTTATATAGGAGAAGGAGGCGCTAACCGCTTCCGTGAAATGTAGCGCCTCATCAGAGAGTTGTGGGAGGCCACGTGTACGATGCAGGAAACGCGGGGGCATGCTTCAATGCAGTGATGTGCGCCGGAAGTAGCATGCTCACTCAGGACGTAGTGTCTTGTCTTTAGGGTTTTGGGTTCACATATGTGAGACAAAGAAAAATAGTAAAGAGGACACCTATTATGAAACAGGGGGACTATTATTTAATTATTTCAAAAATATTAATTATTCAAATTATCTTTCTTTAAAAAAAAATCTTCCACTCACGCGTGTGTGCCGAACTCCATTTTATTTAAGGGTCTTGTTAACGAGTGTCCTCGGGGCACTCTTTAAGCATTCCAAAAGGAGAAATTATTTCATAAATAAAATCAAATATTTCAATTTCCAATGCATTGATTACATAAATTTTCGAAAAAAGTTAAAGAGTACCCCGGGGACACTCGTTAACATTTCCCTTTATTTAAGTCTAAGACCAAATAAGTACTCCCTCCGTTTTTAAATATAAACAAATTTTACTTTTTAGGTTCATTCAATTAATGATGTATGTGGTTTATAATTACCACATACATCATTAATTGAATGAACCTAAAAAATAAAATTTGTTTATATTTAAAAACGGAGGGAGTATTTCTCTCCTGCACCATTCCTCTATCTCATTTTTTCATATTTTTTTTCGAGTTTTTCTTCGTCAATATTTGAAATAAACTATCAATTATTTTTTTCAATTATCACTTTCTTTCTAATTTAGTATTTAAATCATATAAAATTTATCAATTTAACCCTAAAATATATGAAAATTTATCAATTTAGCCCACGTCATCTTAAAATCTCAAACTAAATTGATAGATTTTTCATAGTTTTGACACTATTTATGTTTGATTTGAATTTAAAAAAAAATTAAAATTGAATCAATTTGATTCAACACTCATCTTCAATAAGTTTGATTTGTTTCCTTAACTACTGTCAAAGAGGCATTAGTTGGCATTTTTTATTATAATTACTCTTTACATATTGAAAGACGAAAATGATTATTTGCTCCATTAAGATGAGAGTGAGACAGATAGAGTATTATTGTGGGATAAGAGAAATACTATGAGATGAGTACTCTCTCTTTAACACTCTACACTCTTATTTGAGATTGATTCTCTAGTTGTGATATTCACGTTAATTTTATTTAATAAAAGAGTGAATGTTAAAAAAATGTTACTCCCTCCGTCTCAAAATAATGGTTTCTTTACTCATTTTTATTTTTTTCAAAATAATTGTCATTTTAAAATATAAATGCAACATTTATTATTTTTTTTCATTATTATACCTTTATTTATTGAATTTCATTCAACTTAATTACTCCACTAAATACAATTAATAAGGGTGTTTTAGTAAATGACACTAACTTTACCATCAAAATCAACACAATTAATCATTTTTTTAATAATCGTACATAAACCATAAACGACTGTTATTTGGAGATGGAGGGAGTAGAAAAAAGTGTGAATGCAAGACAAATAGCATAAATTCACCAACCAAAATAAATAGCATCACATCATATGATCTGATCTGCCAACTCACCTTTTCCCAAAAAGTGTTATAAATCAACCAATCAAAACACTTCAATTATTTCCTCATAAAGAAAACACGCTCAAGTGATTAAAATCCAACACTCTTGTAGCCCAACTCAGAAAGAGTCAAACAAACAAACAACATTGTTCAGATCGAAAAACAACATGGAGGGATCTCAAACGTCACAAAGTGGTTCTGTTCATCCTCATCCCTATGTTCCACAAGACCTACATCTTCCTGGCTATGTTCCTTGTTTCCTCTCTCAATCCAACATTCTCTCTGTCTATGGTTCCTTCTTTGTCATCCTCTTTGCACTCACATGGTTCTTATCAGGTATATACACTAAAATTCAACTTAATTTGAGATTTTTCAATAAAATGGAAGTTAAAAAAAAGTTTAATTATGTTGATTTAGTTATTGAATCATTGACCCATTAGCTTAATTTGTTCATTTATCGCATAAAGATCAAATTTTTCATCAAAAAACCTATGTGGGTCCAAAATTCAGCTTAGTTTGAGATATTTCAATAAGAAGGAAGAAAAAAAAGTTCATTTTGATTGGTTTTTGTTATTGAATAATTGACCCATTAGCTTAATTTGTTTTATCGTATAAAGATCCGTTTTTTCATTATAAGACCCCTGTGGGTTAGTGTCAATTTTTTTAGCTTTGTTAATGTAGAAATCTAGGTTTTAAATTGTGGTTGCGGTTGTGATGGTTGATAATTGACAAAATTGTGATTAAATGTGGTTTATGCAGCCTCCATTGTGTCACGAATTCGGTTTCCCTGCTGTTAGGGAAAACGCATTGGTAACGTTGGTGGCTCTGCTCTGTGAAGGTCTCCAAAAAATGAAGATTTTAATTTTAATTTAATAATTTGAAAAACTGAGTTTGAATTTAAACTGTCTGATCTTGATCGATTTGGCACCGATGTCCTGAATGTGTGAATGCGGGAAATCCTCATCTGCAGGGAATCAGAATGTTGTAGTCTAAGAAATTAAAAACCTGGATGCCACAGTCCAAATTGTTCTTAAAACCCTGGTCAAAATAGTTCACTTTTATATGCACATAATTTTCAATATCCACATAATGTTATAAAGTGTGGAGAAACAGATCCTCCTGTTTTGCATTTTCTTGAGGGGAGAAACAGATGAATAGATGATTAGTGTATGAATTGTAATGTTATGAAATGTGTTCCTTCGTTGTTCTGTGTTGGTTGGAAATATAAAATGTGGCTGAAATTAATAAATGGTTTTATGATTATGAACACTATGGCATGATAATTTACAATCCAAGTGAGATTACTACATTTTTTGGACCTATACAGTGTCCTACATAGTAACCGTAATGTTATATTGGGAGGGGGGTAGCTCAACTGGTTTGAGCTAAGGGATAAGGAGTTGGAGCCTTGGAGGTCATGGGTGAAATCTTGATAATGGAGAGAAAAAAAAACTAATCGAACCACTAATTATTAACATTTGCCATCTATAGTGTTTTACATTCTTCTTGTTGCCGATGTGATTAATTTCAAATGAATATTGTTGCTTACAACAAGACCAGACTCAATTCTATAATCCACACTTGTAGTAGCTTGTGCACTTCAAAAGATATATGAATTTGATGTACATTGTCTCTTTCTAGGATTAGGCTTATTGTTATGGCTTTCCGCTATCATTACTATTTGAATTTCGACCATCCTGAAATTAATTTAGATTTTCTGATTTTGTTTACATGACTGTGAATTTTCACAGGACGCCTCAAGAAAACAAAAGTTGATAGGCTGCTAATATTCTGGTGGGCATTCACTGGCCTCACACACCTCATTCTTGAGGGTTACTTTGTTTTTGCACCAGAGTTTTTCAAGGATAATACTGGCTTCTACCTTGCCGAAGTTTGTAAGTTATTTTTATTTGTTATTTGACATTGAACACAGATACAACATTGTTAGAATTTGAAGTTCCTTTTGAGGAGTTTACAGTTTTAGGGCGTGTTTGGATTGGTTTATATGAGCATATCGACTGGCATTTTTTAGACTGCTTGGGAGAGCTTATGAAAACCACTAATGACATGTCCTTGAGCTGTTTTTAGCGTATTTCTATAAGCTATCGATGATAACTTATGAAAACTGTTTGACTTTATTTAAACTTTTATTATAGGAATAGTTTATACACAAGCACTTCTACTGTAAGCGCTTAATCAAGTTGTTTATCAAAACAAATAGTTTACGAGTTTTTCCCCAATATAATAGGGAAGGAATATAGCAAAGGAGATTCAAGGTATGCAGCAAGGGATGCTGCGGTAGTAGCTGTTGAAGGACTGACGGCAGTTTTGGAGGGTCCAGCTAGTCTACTGGCAGTGTAAGTTAAACACTATAGTTTCGAATCCGAGCATACTTTTGAAACTGCAAACCCAACATATCCTAATGATATGATGCATAAACTGACGATTTTTTTTATCTTTTATTTTTTATTTTAATCTTATTATTTGTTTTTCTAACTAGTTTGTTATGATTTATAGTTTGTTGTACTGTCTGTGTTGTTTATTTTCCAGCTGTACTTTGTATTAGTATTTAGTATGTATTATTACCAGCGAATTTATGTTTTATCTTCTTTGATTTTTCATTTTTAATCTCACTGTTTGTGTTTTCTAAATGCATGACAGATATGCAATAGCTACTGGGAAATCATACAGCTACATACTTCAATTTGCCGTTTCATTGGGTCAGCTATATGGAACTGCAGCATATTATATAACAGCGCTTTTGGAAGGCGATAATTTTTCTACAAATTCATTTTACTACTATGCATACTACATTGGAGCAAATTTCTCTTGGATTGTAATCCCCTCGATCATTTCAATTCGCTGCTGGAGGAAAATTAGCGCTGCATTTCGAGTTCAAAGCCAGACAAGAAAGACCAAAGTTCGTTGATGCAGATTTTTCAGGTTGTCATCAGTTTTGGTGATCCTAGAGCGAAGAATAATGATGACTAAGATGGTTTAGATAAAGGGAATATTGTTAAGAATTGTATCATTTGATTCTTATTAAATTTGCATAGTTTGAAAAGAGCAATTTAGACATTTATTTTAAGTCATTCTTATGGATTTTGATAGAATACATTTACTAATCTCACGCTTTTACACATTCAGCACATTAGTTGTCGTTGGTTTGAAACTAAACAGTCAACACATTGCATGGCAAACACACACACATTTCTCCCAAAAGAACGACCATCCATTGTGACAATTGCAGCTATGCGGCATGGGCAATGTTTGATTATGAACCAAGTATCACTTTTAAAGGTTGACATTTTTTCAAGAAGGGTTGAACATGTCAATGGCAGAACCTACAATACATTACACTAAGTAATGATAAATAATTTTTCTAGGCATCTAAAGTACAACATTGTTATCACTATTACTTAATAATTTTCACATTCGAAGTTCCCACTCTTTTTGAGTTATTATTGAATGATAACTAAGTCCAAGATAAGTGGGTATGAGCATGGATACCCTATAGTCACGAGATTGTACATTTATATATAGTCAAATATACCATTTTTTTTGTTGTTTATTTTTACTGCTTGAAAAATTTAGTCGTATTGAAACAGTCCCTATAATAATGTAGGGAGAGATAGTTTCTATCAAGTTCTTCTAGTTCACACTAATCACACACAATACTTTAGACTAGTATTGAACAGGTGTATGTATAGAACTGGTTTTGATTGTCTCAAATTTGGTTTTGGTACCAGTCAATATAAGAATATTTCATTCCAAATTGGTTTTGAATTTGGTGTTGTTTGATTAAACTAGTTTATCGTCATTTTTGAAATCAAATTGATGGATATAAAGAGTGGTAATAAACTTATGTTAATAATGGAAATGCCCTTATAGACATAGATCATTCTATTTGAAAATAAGAAAAACAACTGACATGAGAAGTTAAGATTACCTGGAAATTGAATTCTACAATTGACATAAACTATGAGTTCAGCTTCTAAGAGGCATTGAATATATGCTTGCTTACAATATGATTATGAGCTGAGCTGCTGCTGAATTATTCTTTTCTTCTTCCAAAGCTTAAAGAAGAAAGAAAAGGGGCACTAAGAAAGCCCCACGTCGACATAACAAATACTATGATAGTGTTTATAACGATCAAGGGACCCTAATTTAACATGGTGGATTATGGAGTTCTATGAATTAATTATTTAAGTCTCATTCATGTTATTCCATAGAAACCTCTTTTTAAATTGAAATGTGCATGCAGTTTAGTTTAAAAAATATTTCCCTTTTTATCTTTTTTTTAGAAACATCTTGTATATTAAAGTCGCACTCGCACATGCCGTGCAAGCTAGCGGGGAACCAAATTACAGTGGCACCGTATATATGCGGCAACCTCAACCCAACACAATAACAAGACCCCATGAAAAAGAAAAACCAATGAGAATGAAACGCCAACAGAAAACACATCTACCAGCTAGCGCAATAAACACTCTCTTGGGTTCCAACACCATTCGTAAAATAAACAAGATGGAGTATTTAATTTCCTCAAACTCCATTGCCATTTCATCAATCTCCATGGTACTATTATTGAAAATTATAGCATTTTTGGATTTCAAAATTACTTACAGTGAAGTGTGTCAAATCAATCTCCAATCCTTTCTAAGCTTCTTATTCCTTGCCTCTCCATTTCAACATTCAAAATGCACAAACAAATTATGCAGAGTAATGATAGTAATATCAAGCCAACCCATAACCTTGCACCACAATTTAAACACCGTTCGACAATGCAAAAAAAGATGGTTCAATGTTTCCTCATCATCACCAACCACAAAAAAACAAAAAAAAAAACGCAATTTAAGTTTGCCTCCAAAGTTTGCCTTTTATATGTTAGAGTATAATAACTTTTTAAATTGTGTCTCCACTCTCCATTGGGGATATGAGGTTGAATTCCTTGCCTCTCAAACATCATTATTGAGGGTTACTTTCTATTCGTGCAGATACGACATTGTTAGAATTTGAAATACCTGTTGAGGAATTGTTTGGATTGGTCTATTTTTGCATATGTATTGCCATAAGCATTTCTTAGACAGCTTGGGAGAGCTTATGACATGTCCTTAAGCTGTTTTTAGCTTATTTTAAAAGCTATCAATGTGAGTTTATGAAAACTGTTTGACTTTATTTTATCTTTTATTGTAGGAATAGTTTATACATAACCACTTAAGTTGTTTATCAAAGGGAATATAAAAAGGGAAATATTTGATGTTTCTGAAAGTGAAACGTCCACGTACAGGGAGTCTTTATTGAATATGCTAGTTTATAGAGTTTTATGAATTGATTATTTCTTCCTCAAAAAAGATAAAAAATGAATTGATTATTTCTTAACAATTTATAAATTTCTATAAATTAGTTATTTATAAATTGAAATGTTTCCCCTTGACAAATTTATTTGAGAGAGCTTATGTCCCAAACCATTTTTAGCTTATTTTATAAGCTCTCAAAGACAATTTCTATTTATTGCCTCTTTTTAAATTGAAATGTTTAAAAAATGTTCTCCTTGACGAATTTACTTGCTCTCAAAGACGGCTTATGAAAAAGTTTGACTTTATTTTATCTTTTATTTAGAAATAGTTTATACATAACCACTTAATTAAGTTGTTTATCAAAACAGATAAGTTTACGAGAATTTTTCCCAATATAATAGGGACTGAATGTAGCAAAGGAGATTGAAGGTATGCATCAAAGGATGCGGCGATAGTAACTGTTAAAGGACTAACATCAGTTTTGGAGGGTCTAACAAGGGATCCTAATATTTCTTCATAATTTGAAAATGGGCGTTAGTGTTTAATAAGAATCTAACATAAAATTGCTCTTCTCCCATATAAAATTGATCACTCACATACAAAATAACCAAAATACCCTCATGTGGCTTAAGTCGCGTTTGCCTTATACCGACATAAGTTAAGTCACGTTCAATAATAACCAACATGAGTTAACTGCCGTTGGGAAAAAATTCCCACGGGACTCAAGTCCCGCTGCTAGATTTGCAGCAAAATTCTTTTTTGTTTGTTTGCTGAAATGTAGTTAGGGCTGGAAATGCGTTGAGTCAAAGAATCGAACTCGTCTGAGCTCGACTCAATAAAAATTAGTTTGGCTCGAAACTCAACTTGAACTCGACACAAATCTTTTTCTTAGCTCAAGTTCGGCTCGTTTAAATTAACGAACAACTCAGTTCGGCTCGATAGATTCATCTCATTAGTTCAATTCACATAATTCAAAATTTAATTTGTTTTCCATTAAAATTGAATTTACTAAATAAAATCAAAAAATTGCAACTGTATTCAAAGATATTGTGACTGTGATTATTTTAATGGATAAATAAATACCCCATCAATAATAATAACTTCCCTAAAAAGAATCAATAATAATAACTTCCCTAAAAAGAATCAATAATAATAACTTGGTCTCATAACTATTTTAATAACTATAGCTATTTTAATAGCACTACCAAATAACTAGTATAGCTACTACCAATCTATTCATGTTTAGGTGATGGTTTTAGGAGTTGTTTTATAGATGAGTTCGATGTATTTGCCTTACAAAATTTCCGATGTGGGACATCCGTGATTAGTAAGTGGTTTTCACTTTGCAAGCTTTAACTAACATGATAACAACATTCCATGCATGAGTCACTTAATGTTCCTCACTTCCTCCTAAATTAAAAAATATTCTTATATTGAAAAAAGTCGCAATAATATATATATAACAGTAATATGTAGCTTAATTTATCTATCGAATTAAACCATGAATCAAATGAGTCGAACTGTATGTAGCTCAAGTTCTGCTCATTTGTGTACTGGACTTAATTTTTAACTCAAGTTTAGATCATTTGGTTAATAAATCAAGTTCCAAACTATATTTAAGTTGGTTCGGTTCGATGTCAGCCTAAATACAGTAATATTCTTTGGATTGTGTATGAAACAAAACAAGGAAATTTTGCATGGGATTGATTGGATTCACAAAACAAGGAACTATATAGCGTGTCACAATGAGAGAGGTACTAGTAAGTATACTACCATATGTTTCATTTTCAATTTTCAACAGGGTCATATTCAATACTAATAATCAATTATTATCAATTGCTTTTACACTTGGGAACGCATTGCTTTTACACTTGAGAATGGTATTGGGTCGTTGTCGTTGTCTCTTCATTAATACCTCTAGGTCTTCTTAAAAAGAAAAATACCTCTAGCTAGGTTCATACTCACTTCATGCACCATTTTAATTACTTGGACATAGACCAATCAAATTTGTAATAATAATAAATTAATACTACAGTAGAAACTCTTTAAATTAATATTCGGTAAATTAATAAACTCTCTAAAATAATAAATTTGTCCGGTCCCGACTTGGGCCAATGTAAAAAATTGAAAAACTCGATGAAATAATAAGATAATAATTTTTTGGGAGATCCCTTTATAATTTTCGGTCCCAAGAAAATCATAAATTAATAATTCATAGAAACTGAAAAAATATATATTACACTCTATTGAAATATGATTCAATAGTTGTCTGTTTTCCTTTAAAGTTTAAGTCTGTTTGGAGCTTATCTCTAACTTTTCTTATTGCATCCAATAGCTCATGTGTTGTATTTTTGTATTGTATTTTTCCAATGCATATGAACACAGTAGTTACTAATTTACGTTGAGTCCTAAGGT
>Ga0315914_1006830_pt1 | contig 16021 bp, 9 predicted proteins | sample MpolenodulesMG_FD_203920 | JGI IMG/M metagenome (GOLD analysis project Ga0315914, IMG submission 203920) | Medicago polymorpha root nodule microbial communities from Los Angeles, California, United States - elongated nodules | ecosystem: Host-associated > Plants > Roots > Nodule | place: USA... | reverse complement strand
ATCACCATTTGAGAAAAATAAATTCATTTCTTTATAATTTAAATGTCAATGATAATTAAATTTAAATATTTTGCTATTAATTTTATATTTTAGAGTATAAAATTAAATTGTAAATAATCATACTTTATTGTCTTTAGTAATTTATCACATATTTTAATTTTATTTTGGGTTGTTTCATATTTTATATTAGGGTTTAAAGCTATATGTTAATGAAATTGCCAATAAAAAATAGCGAAAAATATGTATTCAAATTTTGATTATATTAAAATAGACTTGTAATGTTTTTTTTTCCCAAAGTATGTTAGATTTTTTTTTTCTTTCTAGATTATTAGAAATAAGAAAAATATTGAGAGATTAAAGTGTAGATTTTAACATAAGAGGGGAGGGGAATGTAATTCAAGCTTCTCTTAGGGGAGGGAAGTTAAATATTTTATAATATATTTTGAATAAAAGGGGAGGGGAGTGTATATTTTAACATAAGAGGGGAGGGGAGTGTAATTCAAGCATGTTTGAGGGGAAGAGAGTGTAATTTACTCTTAAAAAAATTGCTGACAATAATAGATTTTCTTTAAAAGAAAATGCATTTAAATATTTACCTAATTTGAAATCTAAATGTACTGATACATCTGATTGTTAAATATACAGTAAGATTCTCCATAAATAAGCTTTCCTTACACGGGACCTTTACTGTTTTGTAATAGAACACAGTTAGCCTCAGATTTAGGAATTTATACATATTTGGCTAAAATATGGTTTTGATCCCTGCAAATATGCCTCGTTTTGGTTTTAGTTCCTGTAATTTTTTTTTTGTTGTTTTTGGTCCCTGCAAAATATTTTGTTTTTGAAAATAGTCCCTCCAAGGACAAGGACTATTTTCAAAAGTAAAATATTTTGCAGGGCCCTTTTTAAAAATCAAAAGATTTTGCAGGGACTATTTTTCTAATAAATGGGTTCAGTCATCATGTGTTACGTGTGCAAATCATCACTAAAGTGGGGTCAGGGACCAAAATCAAAACGAGACATATTTACAGGGACCAAACACAACAACAAAAAAATTACAGGGACTAAAATCAAAACGAGGCATATTCGCAGGGACCAAAACCATATTTTAGCCTTTATATTTTTTAGGAAAGGAAGAATTTGGCTTTTTAATAGGAATATCTGTCATTGTCTAGTCACGGCTTTATCTTAATTAGTAATTTTGAACAAATATGCCAATCAACTCAATTTATAAAATTTATGATTGTCATTCTCCGGATTCATTCATCCTAAAAATATGGCAATAATTTATCAAATTTGAGCAATTATTTCTTGCATCTCAAAGATAAGAACGAAAGAAACGATGAGGCAAGGAAAAGAAGGTAGTAGTAGTAGTAATAGTTAGCTGGCACTGTGAGGGGCAAATAAGGGAATGTCTTGTGCTGGGAAGACAGCTAGAAAACGAAAGGCAAGAGTCAGGCGGGTACCACAACACGGGAAATAAATAAGGACTCATTAAATAAAAGCGATAATAATACCTATAAAATAATATTCCTCTCCAAAAATATTATTTATTTTGTAAAAAATATATTAAATGTCAATTTTACATTTTTTTTCTTTTTCCAACAACTGTGTCATTTTACGGTGACAATACAATAATAATTTTTTCATTTTTTTTGAGGGAATTAATTTTTTCATTTAAATACTTTTATTTATTAATTTGACTTCGCATAACTACCCTGTTAATTACAATTAATAAAAATTTCTTAAAAATCACACACAACTCAAATACTACACTTAATCTAAGACGAAGAGAGTACATATTTTTTTTAAAATTATAAAATAAGGAGATTAATTTATACGTATCAACTGAGTAAAACTTTTATACATATATCTAATTAAATCACATCTTAATACCATTTTATAGGTTTTTTTTGACAAAAGTTTAGTTTCAAAGTTCATAATAGTATTTATGGATGGATAATATTTTACATTGCATCTATAAATGTTTAAATCTTAAATTAAATAATTACAACTGCCAGGTACCAGTACCAACTACCAAGTAGGCAAACATGAATTAGTATTAGTAATTTAGTATAAAGGGATAATTTCCCCTTTTATACAAAAAACGTAAAATAAAATTCATTGATTGATTCATACACGCTGAAACAGTTGTGCCTATATAATTGTATAAACAAATACCCCTCTTCATAAGAAAATCACATACGTAACATACCTCTCAACTCTCAAAAAAACCCGAAATCAATCAACTTATGGAGCAAAATAAAGAGGTAAGGTTCCTCGTTCTCGCTCACTCTTATCTATACGCTTTCGTTTTTTGGTTGCTTCAAAATTTCATGATTTTACTTTTTGCCTGTAATAATTCATGTTTTTGTGTCAGGTTACAATTCATATCTGTCCGAATCGCAAGCTTCGATTCCTTTAAACTTATGTTATGTAATTCAGCAGAGAAAACAGAGTCTTGTATTTCATTTTCAACCTAATTTTTCAATCTAAACTCGCTCTGTTCAATTTAATTTATCGATTTCTTAATCTTTTGTGTTCAAACTTTTGAAACGTGATTATTCTGCAATTAATCAGTTGCCTAATTTTATTTGTTGTCTTTTCCATTACTTTTTTCACAGTAGGGATATTTTTAACTTGAATTTGAGTCTCTTGTTAAAATATAAAATATTAAAAAAATTCGCCTCTGCTTGTAATGGTTCTTCTGGTTAAGGAAACAAATATATTAAAAGTATTGTGTAAACAAACTCATGTTATTTACTTTTTTTTCCCTTAATTATTTATTCATTAGATTCATCAGAAGTTATTATTAAGAATGCAATTATTGCAATTAACAATTTATTTTCATTTTGTAATGTGAAATACTACACCTATTATGATGATCAGTATTCTAACTTATTAATCTTTTCAATGCAGAAAAACGCCCCTTGGCTATCAGTCCCACAGTTTGGCGAATGGGATCAGAAGGGCCCATTGCCGGACTATTCCATGGATTTTTCAAAAATTAGGGAAATGCGAAAACAGAACAAGACCAATGCTTCAAGAGCAAGTCTTGGCAATGAGGAGGAGTTTGCAGCTCCTACTCAGAAGAACGTAAAGGCCGATCTCAGCGAGCCCCAGCATCCTCACTACCACAAAACCAATTCTGCAGTGGTAAGATTCTGCTCAACTTTGTTATTCTTAATTTATCTGTATAACTCAATAATGGGTTGTCAACATTTGTTATTTACTATAGTAGTTGAACAGTGGCCCGAGTTCACAGGGGAAAATTCCTCATACTCTAATACTCTATCATAGGATGATAGGAAATCACTAACAGTATAAAACTTTTTTCTTTAGATTCTTTGATTGTCCAGGTGTATATGGTAATCTAAAATTGTTTTGGCTAATGGCACGAGTCCTTGAAAATGCAAAAATCCTTAAGAATTGTGAATGTCAAAATGTTTCCCCTTGGGGATAGACATTAGTTCTTGAGAATGACTAATATGGCTGATATTTGTGGTTCTTGCAATGTGATTTGTGCATTTTTTCATTTGATTTTTGCATTCATACAACCAATGAGTTTGTCACCAACTTCTTTTATTTACGGTCTAATTGAGAGTTTTGTCTAAATTGTGAGCAAGTAAAACACATAGATATCCACTACCATATAAATATACTTGTATAATAATGTTGAACATGATTTGAGGAGAAAGTTATCAGAAGAATAATGTGGTGGAAAGTACTTTTGAAAAAAGAGAGATGGAAACAGAGAGACAAATACAACCCATCAGGACACCTCTTGGAAAGATATGGTTCTGGTAGCAGTAGGATTATAAAAACAGTGCCACCAAACCAAGGTCAGGGCTTGCTGGTTAATGACTAGTTCAGTAGTTGTCATATGCTTTTGTCAACAAAAAAAAAACTACCTGTCATATGCTTCGTTGGCCAAAGATGGTAGTTGAAACTAATGTTTTTTTCCTATCAAAAGAGAATTCATGAAAAAAATAAAAATCCAATGAAAGAAAAAGCATATACTCCGGATTATATTTATATTATGCATCGTATATAATTGTTGTAGGACCCATCACTTGCACATTTTTTTAGCAAAGGCGGTGGTTAGGTTGAAGGATGTTAATATAATCATATAGCTTTACCAAGACAATAACATACAATCTTAGTTGCTGCACATGCATTGGATAATTGGGGCAATCACTTCAATTCATTCGTAAGAGAGAGCCATGAAACATGGCAATTGGTGGGATTATAATATTTTAAAATCTTTCCCTGGAATTAAGAGCTGTTGCATATATAAGTACTGTATAACTTCTATTTAATGTTTCTTTTTGAAATTTTCATTCTCTTGGTCTACAAAATATTGGATATTTGTGCTGCCTGAAATATTGTTTTCTTAATTGAATTTCTCTCTTTTTACAGAGAAGGAGGAGCTTCATGAGCTACTTCAACTGTTGCATTAAAGCCTGATGTTCAAGGAATACAACATTTCTTTTGGATTGTTGATTAGCAGAATTATTGCTTTTGCCTTGGATATATTAATTTTCCCTAGTTATTTTTTTTAGAAAAATTATGTACAATCTTTCTTTTGTCTTCTAAAGATATTAGTTGATTAGTATAATTATGCTTTTGTGCCCGATTATATTAATTTCTCTTGTTTTTTTAGAAAATAATATTCCTTGAAACCCAATTCTTCAATTATAAATTAGGATTACCTGTTTTCTAATTGACATAATCTATGTTCTTTTTACATATTCTATGTTATTCCTCGTTGAAATGTGTGTTTCTAATTAGAGTTAAAGATGGTAAAACAATTATCAAAAAACAAAATGGTGAAACATGGAAATGTAAATGTTGCCTACGACTAAGAAAACTTTACCAACTCCAAACCATGCCGAAGAGGGAATTCATGAAAGGACTGCTTACAGGTTACAATGGAATCCATTTCCCTTGAAAATTGTTGTTGACACATCAGTTTTTGCTCTGAAAAATGATGGAGCGTTTTTTTTCTTTTTTTCTTCGTCCTTGTTTTTATATCTCCTCCACTTATCTTGTTTTCTCATCCCCTCAATTTGATTGTTCCAGTGTATTAATTTACCTCTCCTGTAAAAATAAAACTTGCTTGTTCTCTTCTTTCAATTAAATGATTCTTATGACCATAGATCTAACAACTTTCTTCAGTTTTTTTTCTTTCTCAAAAGCTAAGCTTTTACCATCGCAAATTATTGAGAGGTTGAAGACATGAATATTTTTTGCATTAATTTAATTTGATTGAGTGTGGTTTATGTTAATAAATAAATAAAACTGGTTTTTTCTCCAACAATTCTTACTGCTGCCATTGGTTTTTCCTGTTTATCATTTTCAACTAACATTATCAGAACCAAAATCTTAAATTAAATCAAGCTTCAGTTTTTTTTAAAACAAAATCAAGCTTCAGTTGTGGTTTAATTTTATTTATTTGTACACAGAATGATGGATAATACAAAAATTTAAAAGGGTAAATTGAGATCTGAAAAACAATGGATGGCATGAACTATCAATGAGAGAGAAAGATCGATTTTTGTATAAATGTAACATGAAGGATTTGGGATTCTCCAGCAAGAAGAAGGATGGAGAGAGAAAGTGGAGGAGGAAAAGGATTTTGGAGAGAGGAAGAGCAGAACGAGAAAGAAGCAAATTCATGTTCCACGGCATTTAAGTGCCGATGGAACTGCCGCCGGTTGACTTGCGCGGTTAACTGGCAAAGGGTTATTTTGGTCATTTACTAGTGTTTCTCAGCCAAAGCTGATGTGTCAATAGCAATTTTCATTTCCCTTTGTTTCTTGATTAGTTATTCAATTTGGAGTGACAAATCCTGTTATATGATTATTCTTTTGGACGATTAGTTGTAAAAAATGATTTGTGATTAAATTAAAATATTACACGAGTACTATTTTTTAACTTTTTTAAATCTTAAATATATATTTAGCCTTTCAAAATTTTCAAGTTCAACACACGATTTTAAGGATGTTCGTTAGGTTCTGTCAAAAGAAAAAATGTGTTTGTTAAGTTGTACCAAAAATGACTAAAGTGAGATGTTAATGGGATAGTGGTTTTCTCCATATCTGATTCATATCAGTACTCATTTTTTGACCAAAACTCCTGGAAAACAAATCTAAAATAAGGTTAGTATAGTGGTTTGCTCCATTTAAGCCTATCACAGACTTTCTCTAAGTCAATTTTAATCACCATCCATCCTTTCCCTGATCTTCGATTTCTCATAGAATGTAAAACTTCTTGGGCCACAATAATATCATCTCTGCTTTGCTTTCTAAGAATGAAACTACTTTGACAAGGGCTAACCAAAGTATTCATAGCATCCTAAGCTTGTTTGTGAGAATTTTGGTTATAATTTTATATGATACATTGTAGAGGCTAATTGGTCTAAAAGTTTTAATGGAGCAAATCGGATCGACTTTAGGGATCAAAGTAATTAAAGTCTCATTGAGATTTAATTTAACTGTGGTCCCTAAAGTTATTGAATACTAACTTACAAAAAGACTCATCAACATGCTTCCATTGACTTTGGTAGAAAATTGCTTGAAAACTATCCTTTCCAGGGGCCTTAAAAGCTCCCATATGTTTAATCACCACATGAATCTCATGATTCGACACATCCAACTTTAGAATATCCATTTCTTCCTCTGTCAATTGCGAAAAACCAGCCTTGAAGACAAAATGGCTCAACTATTGTTACGATTTTTTCAAACTTATTTTGGTCACTAATCTACACACCATCTTCATTCTGCAACATATCATAAGTATTTCGTCTTCTACGGACCGCCATTATTGTGGCATAGAAATGTTTTGTGTTGCGGTCCCCGTAAGAAAGTTATTTAAATTTAGCCCTTGATTTCTGATACCAAAGGATACATAAAGTGTACTTATGCAATTTATATACGTAAGTACAATGTTATCATAATCACGATACTATCCAAAGACCAAAGACAATGTTCTACTTCATTGAATAACCAAAATATCTTATTTCAATCATCGCATGAAATCAACCTCAAGTTACTATTTAATCAATGTTTATTCTAACCCTCTATTCCATCTCAATTATTACTAACGATGTACAAGATGAAAAGGTGCTACATGATGCAGTACCATTACAATTAGGGTTGAAACTCAAGAACTATAGGCAACATAGTGCAAACCAGAAAACATAAAGGCCAGCCCTTAATGAGCCATTACGCATTCAATTGCATTCGATCCCCACATATCCAGTTCAACAAAAGAAGCATCTTCTAATACATCACCATCAATTAAACTATTAAGCATATTCTAGTACTTATAATGCTCACAAGTCCCTTGTAGTAGAGATGGCAATGGGTATCCATCGATACCTCTCGTATGATGTATGTCCACATCCCGTTAGATAAATATGGTACTCATATCCCTCCGTACCCATGCGGATACCCGCAATACGGGTAATCCACGAAGTATTGAGGTATCCATGGATTTTTTGAAAAATATTTTTTAATTACCTTAAAACTTCAACCTTGGCTTTCAAAAAAAAAAAAAAAAACTTGAACCTTCCATGCAAATTTCACAATTTATACATAATCCATTCAAATTCCACAATTCATACAAATTTTATAATCCTCACATAGTCCATACAAATTCTTGAAGTCCATATAAATTTTCAACCGACCAAGAAATATAAATATAAAAAGACATGCATTTCAAGCTTCAACAACTTCACTTTGACGTTCTAATTTGTAAAATAAAAGCAAAAAATCAACGTAAGAACAAAGGTATAAAATGTAATTTATCTAATTTATTAACGGATTTGGGTACAAGTAGGCACGAATATCATCAAATTTGTGTATGTATCCATAAAGTAATGGATAGTCAAATACTCGTTTATTATAACCGTGAATATCCGTTAAACTATTTGTCCCATGTCGTGGCGGATTTTATCCAGAAATACCAGCATACGTGTTTTTTTTTTGTTGCCATTCCCACCCCTTAGAAATCCAAAAATTCCGAAGGGAGTAGTTAGAGGTGGGAATAGGCCGGGACGGGCCGAACTTTACTTAAATAAGTCATACCTAGTTTAAAAAAATAAAGCCCAAGTCTGTCATATTAGCATGTCCAAGGCTTTATTTTAAAAGTATGGTATGTCATATTAGTCTGTTTTTTTTGTTACATCCTATTAGTTTGTTTAAAAGCATAGTTTGTGCTAAAGATTTTAAATAGAACATTTGACCTATTTATAAAAAAGGTTAACAAGCATATATTTTTTAAAATGTTAATAGCCCAATAAAATTTTGTAGAGCTTGTGCATCCATATATTTTTTTTCACTTTATTAACATATTTTGCCTGAATATTCAATAAAAAATTCTAGAGCTTATACATCCATTTTGTAAAGGCTAATAAGCATATATTGCACACATTTGACCTATTGCTTTTGTTGTTGTTGTTTCTTTACTTTGTAATTTAGAACGAGATAAAAATAACAATAGTAAGAGATTAAAAAGGTAATACAAAAAAGTATGCATACTGGTTGGAATTGGAATAAGATACATAGTAGTACCAAAAGTTTTGTAACTAATTGGAAATTCCAAATGCCAAAAAAAAATTGCAAAAAAATAAAAATAAATTGTGGTATTGAACATTCGAAGGAAACAAAAAAAAAATTAATACAATTGAGTACTTCTGCCGGTCCTATTTATAAGAAAAATTGATTTTTTAGATTCTTTGAGTAATTGATGTATCTTGTCTATAATACATCATTATGTAACGAATCAAAAAAGTCAAATTATTCTTATAAAGAGGACCGAAGGGAGTATATGTAATTACACTTGTATGTGTCATTTTGGTAGGCCTAATGAACTTTTCTATAAACTTTAGATCATCCACAACAGAGCACCTTAAATTGAGTGCTTAAATGGGTCACCTATGTCCACATCACTCATTTTACGGTAATACTTAATAAGTATCAATTTTCTCCAACCCAAAACCTCAAAAGAAATTATTAAATAGATTCCACAAATAATTCTATATCATTAACATCTCAACAAAATTTCTTTATATTATTAAGATTTATTAAATAGGACCCGCAAAAAATGAAGAGAGCGAGGGTGCTTCCATAGCCACCCTTCTCTACAGGCACTAGAGCTGTCAAAACGGGCGGCCCAGCCCGTTTAGGGCCGGCCGTAACGGGCTTCGGGCTTTATTGGACCGGGCCAATAAGCCGGTTGGAAAACGGGCTTGAATACCCGAGCCTGGCCCTACACGGGCCGTGGGCTAAACAGGTCGGCCCGTATTAAAAATTTCATTTTTTTTAAAAAAGTACTATAAAATACTCCTATAATTTTTTTTAAAAATAATAATTTTAATATGTTTAAATAATGTATAGCACAAAAATAAATTGTAAACATTTTCGTACAAATGTTGTAAACTAAAACGGCGAGGAAAACAATTTTAAATAAATTAGATACGTTATGGTTATAGATATTTATATATTCGATCTTTAAAATTATAAATTACGAAACGAGTAAATATAATTTTATATTACATTTATATTTGTGCTGATTCATTGAATTTTCACTTTTATTTTTTTACTTTGATTATCAACTAAGTAAATAACTATTTGAAAAATATATATAATTTATAGGATTTTTTTGTTATGCGGGCTAACGGGCTACCCGCAGCCCGTTCAGGCTAGCCCTAACGGATACTTGGCTTTTTAGGGCCGGGCCAGAAAGCCCTATTAAAATTCGAACTCAATATTTAAGGCCCAAGCCCTATAATTAATCGGGTTAAATGGGTCAGCCCGTTTTGATAGCTCTAATAGGCACCCATGTATTATACTCCCTCCGGTCTCAAATATAAGAAAATATTCCTTTTTTAGGTTCATTGAATAATTAATGTATCTGCTTTACAATGTAGACCAGATATATTAACTACTTAATGAACATAAAAAAGGAATCTTTTCTTGTATTTGAGACCGGATGGAGTATTCTACAATGGGGGTGCCTATTTAATATTCCATCCGGTCTCAAATACAAGAAAAGATTCCTTTTTTATGTTCATTGAATAGTTAATGTATCTGGTCTACATTGTAAAGCAGATACATTAATTATTCAATGAACCTAAAAAATGAATCTTTTCTTATATTTGAGACCGGAGGTAGTATGATGCTAAATAGGTGAAGTAGCCACCATTGTGGATTGTCTTAGTCTGCCCTATTTAAATTAAGGGTTAATTAAGTTTTGAGTCCCAGTAAATATTCACAATTTTGTTTTTAGTCCCTACAAAATAAAATCACTCTTTTTAGTCCCTGTGACATTTTTCTTAAGCATTTGAGGGACCAAAAATGTTGATGGATATTTTTTACAGGGACTAAAAATGCTGATGGAAATTTTTTATAGGGACTAAATATGCTGATGAAAAATTTTATAGGAACTAAAAAGTGTGATTTTATTTTGTAGGGACTAAAACCAAAACTATGAATATTTATAGGAACTAAAAACTTAATTAACCATTAAATTAATAAACTTATTAAAAATCTAATATATTTATTAAACGAGTTAGACCGGATCTGCTCCCCTGACGGATGCCCAGGCTATCCCACTCAATTAGCACCCCTAATTAATATCAATATTTCATTTGGTTGCTAATGACATTAAATGCGCATAGTTTTAGTGACGGGTAATAATGGATCTTTCAAAACAAAAATGACGGGTAATAATGGAGAATGCCAACAATAAATGATAACCGATAATAATGATTAATGATTTTTTTTTTTTACAAAAATAATGATTACCGTAATGATTTAGAATCAGAATCAAATTTGAATCAACAAGGATTGCCATTGATTATATGGTTTTTCTATCATGCAAATTTTCACATTTTCACGTGTTAAAAAGTTTAAAATAAAAATTTTATATTGAAATTTATACATTTTTTATTAAGGCCAAATACCTTTATGAGTTCTTTAAGTTTCATGTTTATTTTGGATAGGTCATTTAAGTTTCTAAGATTTTAGATAGGTCCTTTAAGTTTCGAGTTTGTTTCGGATAGGCCCTTTAAGTTTCTAAGGTTTCAGATAGGTTCTTTAAGTTTTGAGTTTCACTTAACGGACATATCAACGTTGGCTTAACGGAAGGTTGATAACAAGGACCTATCTGAAACAAACTCGAAACTTAAAGGACCTATCTGAAACCTTAGAAACTTAAATGACCTATCCAAAACAAACTTGAAATTTAAAGGATTTATCTGAAACCTTGGAAACTTAAAGGACTTATCTGAAACAAACGTGAAACTTAAAGGACTTATGGAGGTATTTGGCCTAATATTAAATATAAAACTTTTGAATAAATAATTATTGTTTTTCAAGAAAAAGTTACTACTATTAGTTGTTTTAATATGTATAATATTGCACATGTTAGACAAACTCTTGATTATAAAATGAAGTATTGAATATTTCATCGGATCACTTTATATTTAATTTACCAAAAAATTGATGTATTTAGTCTACATAAAATTTTCAGTAAAACAAAAGATTTTTTTTTATATAATAATGATTGAATGAATTTTTTTCTATGAAGGAGACATGATGAAGTATATTTATTTTTTTTGGTCTAGCGACCTGATGAAGTATATTTATTTTTTTTGGTCTAGCGACCTGATGAAGTACTATTATTAATATAGGATAGGATATTGCACATATAAATTTAATGTCTTTCAATCCCCAACTTTTGTCCATTTTTTTTCTTTTGGTTACAACTTTTGTCAATTATTCTTAAAAAAAAAAAACTTTTGTCAATTATAACCCCTACATTTAAATTTGATTTAAATAAAATAATTAGCAAAATTGATTCAAAAACAAATGAATCATAGACACACCCATATAATAACATTCTTGGAAAAAAAAATAGAGAGAAATGAATTACAGGCTCATTCTATCTATTTCATTCGTCCTTCAAAATCGGCTATGACTATAATTTATTTAGAACTGAGCAAATAAGGAAGAAAAAAATGATTAGAGTAGGCACCGTACGAGTTGATGAAGGAATATGTATTTGATTGAAATAATAAATACTAGATATTGCAAAATTAATAAAAATAAATATGTAAATGGTATCTTTTTTTTAGAGGATTATTTTTTTGTTAAAAAAAATTGGTATTGGTAAAAGTCTATTAGGCAATAGAGTAATGACAGCAACAATTTCGCTGCGTAAAATTAAAAATGAAGAACAAAAACGGAAAACTGAAAGAAAAAAGAAATCAATTCCAATTTTATAGGGATTTGATTTAGTTATTTCTTTATATAATGAACCTTCACATATACCATAGTTTCAATAGCAATAGCAACTCAAGCCAAACCACCAAAATATGGAGGTACGTTCCTCACTCAAGTTCTCTAATTTTGTTCATGTTTTGCTGTTGTTTTTTGTTGATAACTTGTTGGGTGATTGCTATTAGTTTGTCACACATTTCATTTTTTTTTCATTTAAATTTACCACTGTTTTGGCTATGGATTCCATGATTGACTCATACGTTGCACCCTTTGAATCTAGATATCTCTGGTAGAGATTTTAATTTACTAACAAGATCTTTTTATGTTTATATATATAAACCATTATTTATACTTGAAAGACCTTTAAAATAGATGTGTATGTGTTATCGTATTTTATTTTATTCTATATATTTCGAATCTTCAATCCTTAGCTAGTGTATACATACTATTTTGATTGATTGAACCGTTGACTGTTTTTGTTTGAGCGGATCTATATCTAGCTAGTGTATACATACTATTTTATTTTGATTGATTGAACCGTTGATTGTTTTTGTTTGAGCGGATCTAGATCTTTTGTTGAAAAAACACGCGGTTACACATAATTTTGCATCTCTGCCGTTGATTGCATCAACATCTTTAACAACACAATTGCCGATTCAGATCGGACGGCTTAGATGAGTTACAACATGATAAAATTAAAACATCAACTCCAAATTTGTGTTTTAACCCTAAAAATATCAATTGATATATTATTTGGAAAATAAATTTTTAAATTGAATAGAGTCTTTTGTCAAAAAACAAAATAGCTCAAAACTTTGCCTAGGTTTGTAATGATTCCTTTTGTTTAGGAGTCGAAACTTTTCAATAATCATATCATTAGTATCATTTGAATTTATCATAAAAAAACATAGCAAACCAACTTTTTAAATAACTCAATGATTCTAATATAATTATTCATGCAAATTTTTTTGTATAGTTAAATAAGATGAATTGATGGGGGTATTAGTCTCATTTTGGTGAAGGTTTGTTCACTTGTATTCTATTGGTGTATTAGACGCAATTTGGTGCCTTGTTTTCTTTATATCTATCGTTGTGAATGTGAAATTCGCAAGCTTTGTAGTTCTTCGATTCGATTCTTATATGCCTTGTGCTTGAATCAAGAAAATTAATATATTTTGCTGTTTCAAAAGAAAAAATGATGAACAATTTTTTAACCTAGAAACATTTCAATGCAGGGGTCAAAGTTGTCAGATTATTCAAACCGGAAAAGGAATCCAAAAATTAGACAAACCTCCACTAGAGCGGTAATATTTCTTCTCACCTTTTGTTATTCTATATTTTGTTAGCTACTATTTAAAACCCGAAACCACTCAAATGAGTTTCTGGTTCTTACATTGTGATTTTTGCATTTTTTTTTTATATTTGATTATTGCATTCATAAAACAAATGAGTTTGTCACCAACTTATTTTACAATATAATAGGGAATTGTCTAAATTAAACAAGTAATACACATAAATACATATCTAGGTTTTTTAACATGTCTAGCATGTACCGTTCCGCTACTTATATATTTAATATGGAATCTGTCTCCCCTAAGCGAGCAATTTATTTTCGAGTGTAAATTGGATAGTAGAAATCATAAGTTTTTGTTATAATAACATCATTTGATTTTCTCACTTTACAATTTAAGGATCCTTGTCAATATATTTGTATAATAATTTTGAATATGGTTTGAGGAGATAGTAATGAGAAAAATAGAAGAACAGATAAATCTAAAATGTCGCCCAGCCAAGACTTCGTTAAATAAAACCTCATTACCTCCGCATTGGATGATTATGCTAATCACTTTATTTCGTTGCTAAAATTCTTCAATAGCAATTTTTAACTAGAACCTTTGTAGGGATTTAGGGCCCGTTTGGATTAGCTTATTTTAGAGCTTATATAAAACAGTTTATGCAAATAAATAAGTTTTTATGTACTATTTATAAGTTGTTAAGGTAGTTTATGAAAAACCCGTTTATGAAGATTCAATTTTCGTTAGTGAGAGTTTATAAATTAAAATAAAAGCTTATTTATTTACATAAGCTATTTTTCATAAGCTCAAAATAAGCTAAAACCAAACGGGGCCTTATAACTTATACACATTCTATTTATTGTGAATCATATTCATTCTATTGGTTTACAAATTATTGAATATTTGTGTTGCCTAAAATATTGTTTTTTTACATGATTTTCTCTCGAATCTCTACAGACATGGAGATGGAGGAGATTCAAAAGCTACTTCATGTGTTGCATAAAAGGTTGATATTCGAGGGTTACATCATAACCTATGTTAATTTTCCTTTTTTGTTTAGACAATTGATTAGTATAATTATGCTTTTATGTTTTGTTATTTTAATTTCCCTTTCTTTTTTATAGAAAAACTATCCCTTTAAACCTAATTCTTCAATTACCAATTACAATTCTATGTTTTTTTTATTGACATATTGCATGTCATTCCTTGTTGAAATGTATGTTTCTGATTAGACATTAGAGTTAAAGATGGTAAAACATGGAAATGTTAATGTTGTGTACGACCACGAAAACTTTACTACCAGCTCCAAAGTATGACGATGGGAAATTTGAGGAAGTAATGCTAACAAGTTACAGTGAAATCCATTTCCTTTTGTTCCTCGATTAGTTATTCAATATTGAATGAAAAATAAGGTTGGATGGTTACTAGTCTTTTTGGTGTTTTGTCCCTTTTTGGATGAAGGTTTTCAAAGGCGATTGAAGAACTTGCTTTCTCGTTTAAATTGAAAAGGATACAAATGTTTTTAAAAATAATTTAAGTGTGATTGAAATGTTAAATAATCATATCTATTGTGTATTATACTTTTAACTTTTTAATCTCATATTTATACCAAAATATAGATTTAATCTTCCAAAATTCTCAATTTAAACAACCACGACTTTATGGAGGATTCAAGTTGTACCAAAACTAAGTTGGAATATTTCACCTAAACATGAACTTTGTTTATTATGATTATGATACTTCTTGCATCCTTTCTTTTTCTTAACGGCAGAATGCTTCTTGTAGAGTGTCTGATTCCAAAGATTTATTTAGCCCATAAACAAGAGTATGAAATGGACAAATTACTTATTTGTTCCGTCAAATTCAATGGTTCTTGGCCATTCTCTGTTGGTACCAATAGCGTTTTATAGCTTCTTAAGCTTGGTATTGGTGGTTCTCAGTATTACTTTTACTCCTTTAAACATTGGATTGATTTTGGTTTCTCTCGCCATGGATTGGTTGGTTTTGGTTTTTGTCCGGTTGATGGCATTCCTTGTGGAGTGGCAATCATTTTATTTTATTTTTTTAAAACAAGAGGGCCTTATCCCGGAAAAAAGAGAGAACTACCGTTTAACAAAGTGCGGAGTCAAAATACTAATAGAGTCAGCTAAAAATAACAAATTAATTTGAGTAGGACAATGTTCATATAATATTAAAGAATAACCTCCATCACATGTCATATTCACCAACGCATCGGCACATTTGTTTATTTGCTTCACGATACGAATGTCGAATCTTGATCTCCAACTCCAACAATCTTCTAATATTTTGCAATAAGCTCCAACCATCCGCAATTCTTCCTTCCCCTAAAGCAAGTGTCGAAGCTACTACCCAAGAATCAATATGGAGCTGCACTTTACGAAAACCACACAATCTAGCTAATTTCAAACCTTCGAACCC
>Ga0315914_1006829_pt1 | contig 16021 bp, 11 predicted proteins | sample MpolenodulesMG_FD_203920 | JGI IMG/M metagenome (GOLD analysis project Ga0315914, IMG submission 203920) | Medicago polymorpha root nodule microbial communities from Los Angeles, California, United States - elongated nodules | ecosystem: Host-associated > Plants > Roots > Nodule | place: USA... | reverse complement strand
CTCTATCCAAAGAGGCACTAAATTCATCGAATCGTCTACCTCATTTGAAATTCTGATTCTGTTCAAAAGATTTTGAAATGCTTTTCCAAACTCTCCTGTTTGATGACGTATTTCTGAGGGATCAACATCGTAGAATATCGGTAGAACAACTTGTCCTGTAGTTCTGTGACATTTCATTATTCTCACCAGTTCATCCAGACACCATTTTGAATCAGAATAATTGCTCGAGAAAACAATCACAGAAATTTGAGTTAGTTCAATTGTTCGTAGTAGTGATGTTGAAATTTGATCACCTCTTCGAAGCGAATCATCGTCTCTAAAAACAGTAATTCCAGCATTTTGAAGTGCAGCATAAAGATGTGAAGTGAAGGATGCACGAGTGTCCTTCCCTCTAAAACTCAAAAACACTTCATGAAGTTTATTTTCCTTCACGAGGTAAACCACCTTGTTAATTTTACGCTCCAATTTATCTCGCACTATTTCAGGGTCCACGTTTCCAACAATTTTTAGTTTGTTATAGGATATATGTGTAACTTCCTGCACACCTGTATTGACAACGAAACCAATTAAATCAGGGTCAACGTTCAATTGAGTTCCCAAGTATTACATTTTTGTTTTATATTAACTCCAACTCATAGGGAAAAAATACCTTCTTTTTTTTTTTTTGTGGTATCCCGAACCTTGCATATATTATGCATTCTCTCACGAGTACGAAAAGAAAAAAAAACTTTTAATACAAAGTTTGGCATGAATGTAAATATAGTCTAACTTTTTATTCTTAATGAAAAGTGTTATTAAATATAGTTTCAAGATTGAACTCCAGTTCCTTAAAAAAAATGAACTCAGAGTACTACCCAAAATATTTGGCCTAGCGTATTAACCATAACTTACTAAATTAGATGATTACTTGTTAGTTGCTCCCTCCCCTCCTGCCCTCCCTTCATTTTTAGTTGTCATTTTGAGATTATATGTACATATATAATAAAAACCAATAAATTTTGTAAATTTTGATGGAGTTATTTATCTCAATTATATATTTATCTCCCTACACTTAATAGTTAAGGGTATCATCGTAAAATAAAACAATTAATAATGTATTTAAAATAAATATGAAAATAAATGGTTTCCATGGTGTATTTTTGGTGACTTTAATCAATGACATTATGGATGACAATGAGAAGAGAGGTCGCACTCCTAGACCTCGGCGGTTGATAAATGGTTTCTGCCAGGTTGCTCTTGATTCAGGTTTGTCAGATGTCTCAGTTGAGGGGTATCCCTTTACGTGGTTTAAGAGCTTACGAATGCCTCAAGCAGTAGAAGAAAGGTTAGATAGCTCTTGCAAATAATGCCTGGTTTAATTTTTTCCTAATTGCTAATCTTGAAAATCTTGTGGCACCGACATTCGATCATTATCATATCCTTTTGAACCACAGGCCTATACCTCGGCCTCACCTCCGTCAACGCAATTTTTGTTATGAGAATGCGTGGCACATTGAACCTGGTTTAGAGAACTTGTAACATATTCGTGGCATTTGAATGTGCACGCCAGTATCACTCCTAAACTAGACTTTTGTGCAGATGATATGAATTCTTGAAGCAAGGATCATTGTCGCAAGTTAAAATTTGATATTGCAGAATGCCATTGTGAAATGCATAACATCAGGCTTAATGGTTCAGGTGATAGTCAGACCCAATTGCTAGAGGCAAGGAAAAGAATGACTAGATTGTTAGCACAGGATGATGCTTACTAGCGTCAATGAGCAAAGGCTCACTGGTATCGCGAAAGAGATTGAAATACAAAATTCTTTCATGCTTTGGCTACTGCGCGGAAGAAGGTGAACCGAATTCTTACTCTTGAAGATGACGAAGGAAATAAAATCAAGAACGACCAAGGTATACAAGAACTTGCAAAAAAAACTATTTTCTTTAGTTATTTCAAAAACAGGATAGCTCTTTTGCACCTGTTATTGATGTGACCTGACGGCCTATTTCTGCTCAAGATAATTTGAGTCTCACGGCCCTTTTACTAAGGAAGAGTTCCTAATTGCTATGTTTTCAATGAATCCAGATAAGTTTATGGGACCTGATGGATACAATCCTGGTTTCTACCAACATTTTTTTAGCCTTTGTATATTTACAAAGAATGTTGTGCTTGGCTAGATATGGGGCAATTCCCGACTGATCTGAATATGAAGAATATTGCTCTTATTCCTAAAGGTAATGTACATCATAGCACAAAGGATTGGCGTCTTATAGCCCTATGTAATGTTCACTACAAACTCATTTCAAAAGTGCTTGCCAATAGATTGAAGGTTGTCCTATCTGAATGTATATGTGATTCTCAATCAGCTTTTGTTTCGGGTCGCTCTATTCTTGATAACGCCATGGTAGCCATTGAAGTGATTCACTTCATGAAAACTAAGACTAGAGAAAATGATGGGTATGTGTGATTTTATGTGTGGAATCAGTGGATTATTATGTCCTGGTTAATAGTGAAACAGTTGGTCCCGTTATCCCGGGGTGTGGTCTCAGACATGGGGGTCCCTTATCCACGTACTTATTTATTACTTGTGCGGAGGTATTGTCATCTCTTATTCGTGATGCAAAGAAAAAGAATAGCATCCCTAGTACCCGTGTTTGTAGAGGAGCACCACCGAAAGATAATGCACCGTTACACCATCATTCCAAGTTCACCTTTTAAACCATGGTCTAACTCAATCCAATTGCAAGCACATGAAGCTAAATAATCTGTTTAACCCAACTAGAAGTGATTTGATAAACACTGATAGCAACATCAAAATACACAAGACGTGATTCCAGTTTGGAGGTGATGGTAGCTACCATGGAATCCTAGTCAGTGAAGTGTGAGGTTAAATACTTAAATTGTTATGGCCTTAAAGCATTAAAAAGGTGCGAAAAAATACCAGAGAGAGAAACTCTTCTTTTGATGAGAGAAGCTCAGAAAATTAATAATGGGAAATGATAGATATAGTGACAAATTCGCGATCCATCTTTCTTTATATTGAGCATTACCGTTATAAAAATAAGAAAAAAGCTACATGTGTATTGATGAATTAAAAAATAAAAAATTAAAGAAAAAGGGAAGGAGCACGTGTGAAATTTTTTTCCAGCAACTTCATCCACCAATCCTTCTCTTTCATTTTCTTAACCCATTAACTTGAACAAACCCCGGAAGAATTTTTCCCAAAATCAAACAAAAAACTTAAAATCAATTTAGAAACCATATTAAATCCTAAAACAATTTCTGGATTTTCATTCAAACCCTACCAAACTCCAAAAATCAATTTTATGAGTATGGGTAATTTTCATTCAAACACAAACTTCAATCCATATCCAAATCACTCTTTTTTTTCCTTCTGCAATCCAGATCCAAACTCTTCAATCCAGAATCTTAAGAACGTTGGAAAAGGAAAAAGCCAAATTGGATATGCTTCTCAAGAACTAATCTTTTGTTTGTTTAAGCAAAAACTAACGATCCAATTATACTTAGCACTAGTTTTCGATCCAAAAATATTGGTATCTTATTTGGATTGGTTAAAATAGCATTGCTAATATTGGATGGATCAAACAAAAGTGTTTGCAAAAGCTACATACTCGTTCAAGTTTATTTTGATTGGTAATAGGCTAATACCATAGCAGTGTTGATATTTTGTGGCTTGAAGGTCACTACTACAAAATATGGAAAATATAGCGCCCCTTTAATAGCGCTTTTAACAGTAAAGCGCTATATATAGAAACACAGAGGTTTTAGATAGCACTTCTTGTAAAAAGCGCTATCTCTAATACTAAGTCTATATAGCGCTTTTTTCAGAAAAAGCCACCATAGGTACATTAAAAATTAATAAATTTTAGAAAAAATACAGTAATAATCCTTTATGACGCTGGTTAAAGGAAGCGCTATTTATGGGTCAGCATTAAATAGCGCTTTAAAAGCGCTGTCATAAGTTTCAGAAAGATAGCGTTTATAGTTTATAAAAAGCGCTGTCTGTCAATCAAGTATATTTGGTCTAGTGGTAAAGGGTAAAGTGTGTTAGCAACTAGCTCTAGGTCCCTAGTTTGATTCCTTGTGAGTCAAATTTTGTTTTTTAATTTTATCACAATCATTTGACAAGATCACTTATTGTTTAAAAATGCTAGTTTTTTTTTATTGAGATTAAAAAAGGGTATTTAATAACAATAAGTGCTTTTTTGTTGGATATCCTCCAATAACAATAAGTGCTATTTTGTTGGATATCCTTCAAATTAAAATTTGTTTTTTAATTTTAAAAACGCTAGTTTTTTTTATTAAGATTAAAAAAGGGTATTTAACAACAATAAGTGCTTTTTTGTTGGATATCCTCCAATAACAATAACTCCTATTTTGTTGGATATCCTTCAAATTTAAAAACAGAATAAATTAATCCTTTTTTTAAGTGTTATTTAATACCTGTTTTAGATGGCTCTTATTTCTGAAAGCGCTATCTAAGGAGAACCTTTGCTAGCGCTTTTTAATATAAAGCGCTATCTAAACCCTGTTTTAGATAGTGCTTTATACAGAAAAAAAGCGCTATATTACCTTTACCAGCGCCATTTACAATAGCGTTTTAAAAGCGCTATCTAAAGCCAAAAAAAGCGCTATATAAGCCCATTTTTGTAGTAGTGGATGAAGTGAATGTTTTGTTTTGTTTGTTCAACTTGTTGCTGGGTTTTTATTAGTGTCCGGGATTCGAACCCAGACCTTGCATATATTATGCATTGTCTTTGTCAACTTAGCTAAACTCACGGGGATACTTGTTGCTGGGTTTGATGAAGGTTGTTCTGTGCTGGTTGGTGTTGGTAGGTAGACAGAAAGAAGGGTTTAGTCACTTGCCCCTTCACTTTTTCGTTTCTTTTTTATTTTATTAATTAATCAATACATACGTGGTTTTTTTTCTTTTCTTTATGAGTAAATTACACTTCCCTCCCTTCAAAGATGCTTGAATTACACTCTCCTCCCCTCTTATGTTAAAATATACACTTTCCTCCCTTGAAAAGTAAAATCTACACTCCCCTCTCCTATAAGATGCTTAAATTACAACTCTCTCCCTTAATAATTAAATATACTAATTTTGAACCACCATTTAAGAAAAATAAATTCATTTATTTATAATTTAAATGTCAATGATAATTAAATTTAAATATTTTGCTATTAAGTTTATAATTTATAGTATAAAATTAACTTTTAAATAACCATACTTTACTGTCTTTAGCAATTTTTCACATATTTTAATTTTATTTTTTGTTGTTTTATATTTTATAATAGGGTTTAAAACTATATGTTAATGAAATTGTGAATAAAAAATAGCGAAAAATATGGATTTAAATTTTGATTATATTAAATTAGACTCACAATACTATTTTTTTTTTAAGTGTGTTAGATTATTATTTTTTGCTAGATCATTAGAAATTAAAAAAAATAATATTGAGGGAGTAAAGTGTAGCTTTTAACATAAGAGGGGAGGAGAATGTAATTCAAACTTCTCTTAGGGGAGGGGAGTGAAATGTTTTCTAATATGTTTTGAATAAGAGGGGTGAGGAGTGTATATCTTAACATAAGAGGGGAGGGGAGTGTAATTTACTCTAGATTTTAACATAAGAGGGAAGGAAAATGTAATTCAAGCTTCTCTCAAGGGAGGGGAGTGAAATATTTTCTAATATGTTTTGAATAAGAGGGGAGGAAAGTGTATATTTTAACATAAGAGGGGATGAAAGTGTAATTCGAACATCTTTAAAGCGAGGGGAGTGCAATTTACATCTTTGAAGCTTTTCGTGGTTTTAATGGTTCGTGAGAAAAAGTATTTTTCATAATTAAAATGACGCTACTGGTCAAAACAAAACAAATATTTGGAGCAAAATACACGTGATAGTATTTATTATGAGTGTCTCATTATTTAAGAAATTAGGATTAAAAGTTGTACTATTTCGTCCCATTGAAGTTAGCTTAGTTGGTACGAACACGTATGTAGGGATAAATAGAAATTTCATATATCTCAATTATTCATTTTAAATGGTTAATTTATGGTCATCAAATTACTTAACAAAAAAAAAAGTTGTACTACTGTTATTTTATTACGAGTGTCTCATTTGTAATATTTTTATTTCTCATATTATTTGTCACTGTTGATTAAAAATGCAATCTTTATTAGCTTTTTCCAACAATATTCTCATTTAGTTAAATAGTCCACCTAAGTACTTCACTGCTACTACTATTTATTAATTAGTCTAATTAATAAGAGTGTTTTTTTTAGTGTTACAAATTAATGAGGTAAAATAAAACGAAAGAAGTGCAGTTGACATAAGTTTCAAGTTTATCCCTCGGGATGAGAACTCTATGTAAGAAAATGGATAGTCTCAGTTAGTAGACCATCTTGAATGTGATCCCTTTTTAGGCATAAAATATGCACACATGTTTTGCTCTTTAAGAATATGCACCAATATAGTGTTATCATTTCCATGTAAGATATCTCTAATATGAAGGATGTCAATAGCATAAGTGTCTAAAATATGATCACGATGAGCAACAAACAACTCAACCGCTTTCAAACAATAACTCTCATAAATAATATATGCACACATGTTTTCTTAATAAGAGTATTTTAAATTATAGTGCACACTATTTTACTATTAATTTTAAAATAATTAAGCATTTTGTTAAGCAGTGTGCATTATCTAACTATACACTGGTATTCTTTCTCTTTTTGATAGAGTAAGGAAAATAAAAGTTTAAAATTAATAATTTAAATAAAGGATAAAATTAGATGAAAATATAGTCATACAAAAACTTAGTATCTCTTTATATGTAAGATATCAATGATCTTGCCAGCATAAACAGATGTACGACCCTTAATACCTTGTGGGTCAAACATCCTAAGTGCAGGAAAAAGATCAGCAATGTTTAGTTTTCCACATTCTTCCATTATATTCACAACTAGCTCCTTGAATCACCAACTAAACCAGAAGAATCAACCAAATCAATAGAGAAAATAGTGTTTGACAACAAATTGATTGATGTCTTAAAAGCCATATTGCCAATATCAACAGCTTCATTAGTAAGACAACTTTGATTAATATCATTGAGGAATTCTTGCAGTTTTTGACTCCTAATTCCCTTACTCTCCTTAAGAGTCTTGTTAGAGAGTAATTGACTATTGCCTATTGTTTTTAAGTCTCTCCAAAGAGGTGAAATAGGTAAGAATGTCATGCTATATTTGTGGTGGTCATGAACTTGGACAGCATTGGGAATGGCTTTATTTGATAAGAATTGATCCTGGGTTTGGAGTATTTCTTTGGCCATTTTAGGTGAAGAGACAAGTATGGTGGTTATTTGACCTAGCTTTAGACTCATGATTGGGCCATAAATTTCAGCTAATTTGGCTAAGGATTTGTGAGGTTTTTTCCCTAATTGAAGGAGGTTTCCTATGAAGGGAAGAGGAGTAGGTCCTGGTGGAAGCTTGATGTTTGAATTGTTTATGTGTTTGGCTCTTGAAAGCAGAAAATACACAGTCAATGCCAATAGAGATAGGAAGAACATACAACTTGGCAAATACTCCATATTTGAAAGTCAGAGATGTATGTTCTTGAGCTTGCTATATATTGTGCCAACAAATGCCTATTTATTATAACCAGCCCATCTAATGCCGGCGAGAACATAAATGTTTTTGCAGTTGTCACTTCAGTGACAATACCATCAAATGAAATCACAACCATACAAAAAGACAGAAATAATTTAAAAAAAAGTAAAAAGAGAAAGAGAGAGATGAGGTTTAGTGGTCCTAATTAAAATCTTTGAGTGTCCGTTGAAATTTTCATTGAGTTAACTATTCGCATTGTCAAGTGTAATTTATTTTGGTTATGAAATTTTGATACATTGATGAACTATTGTCATTTCTTACGTCAAAAAATTATTTGTCATTTTAGACTGACAATATACTATTTATTAACTTCTATGTGTTGATTACAAAGTCGTCGCCTCATATGAAGGAAAAGATTGTCTCCAGTTTTTTTTCCTTTCTCTCATGTGTGATCTAAATCCTCCATTAAATAAGTGAGATAACATTGTTTGTAATATTAGAAAAAAAAGAGTGTAATCAAAGACAGATATATAGACATGACAGAAAACTAGAGGGATAAGTATGAAATAGAGAATCCTGAAACATACAACTCCAAGAAGAAAGAATAGTGCAAAAGTCTTAAAAGTCAAACCTCATTTCATATTGAGAAACTGTAAAAGAGAGTTATTTGAAATCGACCATGAATGAACTGTGGTTGAAATATGTGTTGATTATACCTGCGAGCCCCATTTACACTATAAGGCCTGCGTCCGTGTCAAACTTTATCTCTGAATATTCTTAAGTACATCTGTTTGTCATTCCTGGTGATTGGTGAAGACATCTTGATGTTCTTTCTTAGTTGATTTTTATTATCAGTGCATGTTTTGTTTTTGACAAATCAAAAATATACGACCTGACTCCTGGGATTTATCAATGCATGTTGGTGCACGTAAAAAAATTTGTAGCTAATATAATTTTTTTGAGTTTGAACCCTAAACGTTATATATATTATGTATTGTCTGTCCATACCAACAGAGACAGAGCCAAATGTTATTAAAAAAGGGCGACCGCTACCCTTGTAAACTTGAGATTATACTACACCTACTATATGTTTATATGGTTCGCTAGCCCACTTTATTTATTTTTTGATAGAACCAGCCCACTTTATTTAATAAATACAATTTTCATCCTATATAATAAACTAATAATCTATTTTATTTAATTTAATACTAATACGTATTTTTTTTGACAAAATTTAATACTAATATTTTGTTAACTTGAATCCCACTACGTATCAATATTACACATTAAACAACTTGTTAAATTGTCCGTTCCAATTCCCCATGATTCACGGAACAATTTATTAGAAAATCAATTGGGGCCTTTTTAGGGAATATAACAAATCATTTGCAACTTAGGAGGATCTATTGGATTAGAATTTTAAGGGATTTTAAAAGAATTTTTAATTATGAAAAAGTCATGTGGTATTTAATCAAGACTCTTTGCAATTTAAAAAAAGTCTTGTGGTATTTAATCAAAACTCTTTGTCATTTTAAAAAAGTCTTGAGGTATTCAATCAAGACTTTTCATCACTTAAAAAAGTCTCATGGTATTCAAAATCATTCAAATTTCGAAGGATTGTTTAATAAATTGGATTTTGATAAATTTTGTAGGATTTTCTAGTGAAATTTTAACAAGAAAAAGTCTTTCATGAAGAGATGAGATTTCTTGAGATTGTTTTTCTTTTAAAAGTTTACTATCTCTTTCTTATCCCTTCTCTCTTCTCCCTTCTTTCTCTCTCTCTCTCTCTCTCCTCTCTTTTCCTCTCTCTCTCCCTTATCTCTTTGTCTATCTCTTTCTCTCTCTTCTCCCTTGTCTCTATCTCTCTCTCTCTCTCTCTCTTCTCCCTCTCTCTATCTCTCAAAAAAATAAAATAAAAAATAAGAGTCTGCATTGAGAATATTATGATAGAGAGTGTGTTGTAATCATTTTTTTCTCAATGAGTTCTTAAAATTCATAAAATCTTTTGAAATCTTATAAATCCATAAAATCTTTTAAAATCCTTTAAAATTTTATGATGCAAATCCATTGAAATCCAAATTGAAAATCCTGATAGTCTTTTATAATCATGAAAGTCATTAAAATCCTACAAAATCTTTTAAAATCTTTGAGATTTTTTTAAGCAAAAATTGTCCTTTAAAATCCTAATCCAATACACCCCCCTTAGTATCACTTGTCACATTATTCTAAATATTTTTTAATCCTCTGGTTTCTAATGAAAGTTTCCCTTGGTAATATGAAGTTCGAATGTGACGACGGTTCGATCTAAGAATCAAGTTTGAGTTCTCTCGAACGATTTACCTTTTGGTAGAGCTCATTAATCATTTATGTTCAATTGTATGACTCACATTATTTTAAATTTTAAATATAAACCATTCAGCCAATTCACTAAATAAACTAAATTGTATATAATCAGCTTGTAAAAAGAAAAAAATTGCCACCCTTAATTATTTTTTCTAGCTCCATCCCTCCTACAAACTGAGTTAAGCGAATAGAAAAGTTTAAAGAAAAATGATTATATTAAAAGATGATATTTACTTAAGACTTAATTGGTCAATTGATCCCCTATTTAATTTTCAGTTTTCTTTTTGTCTCATAACTCTTAAAACCTACGTTTTGGTCCCTCAAGTTTGTCATAAAAAAAAAAATGATGTCCGTTAACTTTAACCTCAAATATCTATGGTGAATCAACATTATAGATAATCTACCATAGACCTTATTAATTTTGTTAATTTTCACTCTTTAATCTTTTTATCATAAAGAAGAACCATTGGATCATGTAGATCCATTGTATCTTACAATGTACCATCAACAACTAATTTTTTATCCATTTCTTCATCTTCTATCTTCCTCATCTTCATTATCAACATTCATCAAAAGTCCAGAAAACCAAAAAATGAAATTGAACCAAAATCATCACGCAATTACCATTTTTCTAATGTGGCTAAGCAAGCAGCACCTCAACATTTGTAATTAGCCAAACTATTGAAAGCAAAAATGACATCTTAATGAGATGCAACATAACTCTTATTTATAATTCAATGTGAGATTAATAATCTCACACTTAAATTCACTAATTCCGACACAAAAATTTCTCAAACAATTACCTTACAACTTCTGACATGGTCTTCCTTTTTTTTTTTGAAGGAACATGGTCTTCCTTTTTGTATTTGGTAACTAAATCCAATGTACAAAGTCATGCAAACAACAACATTTAATCGTATAATGCATATTATTTATATCTATTCTATACACCATGCACTGATACACCATGCACTGGTGTGTCAGGCATATTAGAGTAATCAGAAACCTCCATGACCAATGGATGAACATCTGTTTTAGGATCATATTGCTGGAAAACTATAACTGATGCAAATGTTGAAAAGTCAGAAGAAGCCAAATAGCTTCCAACAGGACCAAGCTCAGCACAATCACTTCCATCTAGCAAAGGTGCTACTGGAGGCATTCTACCTGCCAAAATCAAATTGCTCTTGTTCCTTTCCCTCAACACAGTTGCAATATCTTCTTTACTTTCAACCAACCTTTCCTCATAAACTATAGATTCTTCACTCTTACAACAAACACCTAAAAACTCTGACCAAAATTGATCATCTTCTTGTTTATCTTCATCAGGTGTGTTACCATCTGACACTTTTATTACTTTTCTATCTCTGTCAGCTGTTATACCAATCAATTTGGCACCAAATGCCAATGTTTTACCTGGCGGAGTTATAAATTTTAAAACAGTGAGTGAAATTCCAGGATGTTCTGCTATTCTCATACCGTACGCAAGTGCTTCGCGATCATCACATCCTCCGAAGAAAGCTACAACAACATTGTAAGAAACATCACTAGCATGGACTTGAGTTGTCCCTCCAAGGCCACGATCGACCAAAATTCCAACCGAGCAAGGAGCGTGGCTAAGTACAAGTCCATTCATTACGCGAAACGAGTGTCCTAATGATTCCATAGTTCCATCAACTCGTTGGTGTTTGTGAAACGGAAGTAGAATCATCGCAACTCGCTTTTGGTGTGCACTAGAACAAATGTCTTCATGAATGTTATTGAGAGATGAAATTGCTGTCATACTACGAACATTGACACTACTTAAATGTCCATAAGCTTGAAATGCAATTACCATTTGGTCTTTGTTGTCATGTTGCTTTTTGTTCCAAAAGGGCAAGCCATTATTTCTTGCCTTATGAACCATTGTTATGGCTGAAGGTCTTTCTGAGAGTTCCATTAAGTGCATTGCATATATGCATAACTTTCCTCGCTTTCGTGTTCCTCTTGATGATTCTATTAGATTGATTAAGGTAGGAATGTTGTAGGTGCTGTGGAAACAAGCTAGTATCCTAAGCTCTGTGTCTGGATCTTTGCGCTGAATTGTTTTATGCATGTATGGTGATCCTCTCCTAGCTGGTTTATACACTGCCACCACTATTGGTGTGGTAATGAAAGTTGTGACCAGTGCCATTAGAACACATATTGCAAATGATTGATCACTCAGTACCTACACTTTTCACAAGGAATTCATAGACATGGTTTATTATTATTTTAGTGAACAGTCTATTTAGTCTCTCGAGTATCATTCTCTCGAATTTGGATTGTCAGCAGTCATCATTCCAAGTATTCATGCGTTTAGTACATCGGTGGCAGTTGTATCGAGATTGACCTGTTCAAATTTCAAGTTCAATATTTCAGATTTTTAAAATCAAAATCTAGAACGTCTGATCTCGATCCAATGACCTTTAAAGTGCTTACTGCATTAATGCGTGAGATTGCTGATTGCAGGCAGTCCAAATTCCCCTCTCTATTATATGAAATCTTTTATGTTAGACACTACATTATTTGAAATATATCTCTTTAGTTACCTATATCTCGTGTCACTATATAACGACAAAGACTAATTTAACGGATTTCATATAATTTAGAGACTAATTTGTGATCCTTGCCAATGTTCAGTTAGACCCTATAAGTGCTTAATTAAGCTGATTACCTTGCGATCCTTGCCAATGTTGAGAACAATGAGCTCCACCAATCCCTTGGTGTTCATGAGAAATCCAAGGGTCAAAGCTTCTCTAAAAGGAATCTTACACAACAATGACACCACTAATGTGCCAACAACTTTACCAAAGCACGCAGTAAATATAACAAGGATTAATAATCCCCAAGAAAGTGCTCCACTAATAGTAGCTACATTAGTCTTCAATCCACTAGACACAAAATATAGTGGCAACAAAAGACTCATTACAAGATCCTCAATCTTCTCAGTCAAAACACCAGCAAAAGGACCATCCTTAGGAACAACAATGCCAGCTACAAAAGCTCCAAAGAGAGCATGAATACCAATAGTATCAGTTAAAAAACTACAACCCAAAACTAGTGTCAATGTGATGCAAATGTAAATCTCCTTCACAGGTTCACCCTCAGGGCAACGTTTAGCCATTATAGCAAGTAAAGGCTTTATGGTAAAAATAACAAAGAGGATAAAACCAACACCACAAAGTAGGACCCATAAAGAAACAAGAGGGGAAGTGTTTGCGCCTGAAAGAGCTATTGCAAGAGCAAGAAGTATCCAAGCAGCAACATCATTGACAGCAGCAGCTGACATTGCCATACGACCAACATCGGTTGTGAGAAGTTTGAGTTCAGCTAGGATTCGAGCAAGGACAGGAAAGGCGGTGATCGAAAGAGCAACGCCCATGAAAACATGGAAGGCAGTTGGATTAACATCTTTGTTTATTGTGGCGCGAAGAACGAGTGAGGTGCCAATGCCAAGTACAAATGGGACTGTGATTCCAGCAAGGGCTATGCATAAGGCTTTTGAACCTGTTTTGCGTATCGAACGCATGTCGAGTTCAAGACCTACTAGAAATAAGAAGAATAGAAGGCCAATGTTGGCTAGTGTATCAAGAACTGTTAAGCTTCTTTTAGGGAAGAATGTATCTAGAAATTTCTTGTTCCTCCCAATTGCTGAGGGTCCTAGTAATATTCCTCCCTGCATTTGTTTTTCAACAATACAAATATTATGTGAGACATTTCAATCCAAACTCAAATTAATTTTGTGTATGAATTTGAATAAAAAGAACACAAATAAAATATAGTAATGCATTGTCTTGACTCCACTTAATGCGTCACTTGTAACATAAGAACTCGATAGAATGACTAAATTGATTGTTGTTCTTACAAATTTAAAGATGTTTTTGTCAATTCATAAATTTCAGGAACTAAAATGACCAACCCTTACAATTTTAAGGGCCAATTTAGTGATTAAATTACGTAATAACAAGTCATATGCATCGAATCAATCGTTCATTATCTCATTAACAATTGAGATTACATACTTTATTCTCTAAAATGACTTGGTCATGAAAATGATAATAGAAAAAAAATCATATTTAAAAAAATTCTACAATATTAAGGAAAAAAAAGTGCTTACAATGACTTCTGCAATAACTCTAGGTTGTCTAAGAGGCTTGCAAAGAAATGCAATGAATCTTGTAAAAGCGACCACCAAACATATCTGAACAATTAACAAGGGAAGTGCATAATCCATGGGATTTTCATGTTGAAATGCCCCATTAGAAGTGGCCTTCATTGGTGGTGGACATGTTGAATCAGGGGTTGCCATTTTCAATTTTTTATGTATCTTACTATAGAACACCAAATTTAATGTCTATAGAATGAGATATTTCTTATACTTTCATCATTTCTGTTTCTGTAAGTGAAATGAAACATTTGTCACATAGAAAAGGAAAAAAATAATAAAGGAAATGAAATTTCCAATTATGGTAGCTGAGACAGAAAATTAAGTGAGAGAAGGAAATGCATTTCATTAGTTACTAATCGGGTTGTGATGATTATTTGTGAACACACACTCACGCAAATTGTGCTAGATGGTGATTGGTCATGAAAGGCAATGAAACTTTGAGTTTACTATCATGTTTTTTATTTTTATTTTTACTATCATGCTATATATAGTGTTTTGAGTAGAGTGTGACACGAGGACTATGTCTTTTTCTTAGGAAATCCGAAAGAAATGATTTGATTTATACAAGTAAACATTGAAAACATAATATTGTAAGAACAAGAGAGCATGAGTTTATCTCAAAATCGTTGGTAAAGGATAGTGCATTATATATATGGATAGGGGTTTGAACCTTGGTTTTTCTACTTATTAACCTTAAAAATAAAATTTTAACTAGATTTGACTATTTGACAAAATAAAAAATATGATTGCATGTGTAAGTATTATGATTAAATTAATAGTAACTAGATGATGGAATTAAGCACAAAACGAGTCGTTATTATGGTTGGAAAATGTATGATGGACACCCACACACTTTGTAGAGGTTTTGCGAGAGAAAATGAGCAAATCTTTGTGATAAATTGATTCCCTAAAAAAACAGATGTGATAAATTGATGATGTTATAGAAAGAGAGATAAAGATAAAATGTGGTAACAAATAGTAAAAATGGGGAGTCCAAATAACATACACTTTATGATTATTTTTTGAAGGAAGATGTTCGATGTACGCTCATATACAAATTAAGAAGAGAGGTAAAAGATAAAAGACTTTTGCTCTTCCCCCAGCACATTTCGCTCCCACCCAGCAGCTTTGACCAAAATGCCCCTGCGTTAGTTAACTAACGCAAGTGTAAATTTATGCGTTAGTTAACTCACGCAGGTGTTACACCTCGCGTGAGTTAACTCACACTAGTTTATTTGTTTCCAAAGTCAAGTGCCCTATTAAAAACGAGTAAATAGGCAATTACCCCCCTGAAATTGTAAGTTTCGTCAATTACCCCCCTGAAATTAACAAAACTTCAATTACCCCCCTGAAATTGCACAACATTAATCAATTTACCCCATCCGTCAAATTCTTCTGTTAGTCAACATGACGTTTTGCAAATATCCCCTCTGAAGTTTTGCAATTATGTGCAAAATGCCCCCCGAACTTGAAAATCTCTTATTTATTAAAGTTAACCCGGAAGCAAATGTTTGCCCTAATTTTAACCTAACCCTAATGGTTAATTTTATTCTAATACCTCTGTTTAATTATTAACCCTATTTTTTCCTTCTCAACAAAATCACACCTAATCACCAATTTTTTTGAACAAAACAAATCTGCCTTATCTCTTATTTATTAAAGTTAACCCGTAAGCAAATGTTTGCCCTAATTTTAACCTAACCCTAATGGTTAATTTTACTCTAATACCCCTGTTTAATTATTAACCCTATGTTTTCCTTCTCAACAAAATCACACCTAATCTCCTATTTTTTTGAACAAAACAAATCTGCCTTATCTCTTATTTATTAAAGTTAACCCGGAAGCAAATGTTTGCCCTAATTTTAACCTAACCCTAATG
>Ga0315914_1006828_pt1 | contig 16027 bp, 9 predicted proteins | sample MpolenodulesMG_FD_203920 | JGI IMG/M metagenome (GOLD analysis project Ga0315914, IMG submission 203920) | Medicago polymorpha root nodule microbial communities from Los Angeles, California, United States - elongated nodules | ecosystem: Host-associated > Plants > Roots > Nodule | place: USA... | reverse complement strand
TGCAAGCATTACTAGATGAATTACTATTGATCATTAATCAGTAATCAACAATTTAAAAATAAATCAAACATTAAAATTAAAATTAACTTTTTCAAAAAAGTCAGTTTCCTGACTGCACCATAGAAACTCCCTTTATTTTATTTGGTACTTGCGTTAATTAGCAATTTCACAAATTTCCCAAAACAATTATCCAATTCTCGAAAAAGTGGTCAAGGTATTCTTTAAAAGTCATCTGAATCGTAAGATATAAAACATGTTGTTTGATTTAATTCGATAGATTTAAAAAAAAAACTGAACCAAACGAAGCAAATCAATGCGGTTTAGGTTGATTCGATCACAGTGAAAGAACACCTTATTCAAAAAATTAGTCAACAATTTTTATTATATTTGTTGCATCAATTGTTACTGTTAACTCTAAATACCATTAAGGTGCTAGAAGGTGCATCAATTAAGCATAAACATTATTCTTCAAATAGTAACTAAAAAAAATAAAAATTAACTAAACATAAAGATTTAACTCCATAAAAACAAATGTAGAACTAGAAAGACGACGGAGAAGAGAAAATTGAGTTGGAGGAGAGACGGTCGAAATATGATTTAGTCTTTTATTTTAAATGAATTGAAAACGATTACATATTTTTACATATAAAGTAAATTGAGAAAGAAAAGAAAAGGTTCGACTGAGTGTTTGATAGGTTGAGTTAGTGTTTGGATTGAATCAGTGTTTAACTAATTCTACGGTTCAGTTTGGTTTGATTCCGGTGACAAAACAAAAGCTGCATATTGAAACGAACAAGTGCTTGAATCAAAAAATCGCATGAACACAACCAATCAAATGTGGTTTTCGATCTTTGTTGGTTTAGTTTACGATTTTCCATTAAGTTGGTTCAGTTTTATACGCATCTATATAATAACGCGTAATCAGACTATGAGGCTTTTCTCTTGGTTACATATAATCCCACAAGAGAAGTTACCAACAAGAAGAAAAAAAGAAATGGCAGAAAGAAAAAGTGAACAATAAATTCATTTTTAAAAGAAAAACAACATTCAACATCCAATAATAACCACGTGATGCAACATTATTGTGGTTTTTTTTCTTTCCTAATTCCTAAATTTAACCATATTGTTTGCATTAGAATGGTTTTATGACCTGGAACACTCTATAACCTTCATTTTTACGTTATCATTATATGTTTTGCGAAGCAATTCATTAACAAATACACGTATATTTACGTTATCATTATATGTTTTGCAGTGGACAATGACCCGTTTATATCGCCTTAAAAGCTCCATTATGTACCTTTATTCCAACTACAAAATCATCAATAAAGCAACATATTACCTTGTTTTTCTATTTTTTTTAACACAAATCTTTCTCCTTTATAACAAATATACTCGATAAGACATTCTTTGTATGAAACTTTGGTATAGAAGAGAATAGAGGACTAAATCAATTATAGTCTTTTCTCTCTCCCTCTCTCACCATACGGTAGTAGTATTCTATTTTATTTCTAGTTTCTAGGAGTCGGACCCAATAATCCCCCTTGCCATTTGGGGTTTATAGATGTTTTACCCTGTCATTTGACCGAGTTTTGATTTACCCCCTTGTAAAAATAAAATTTGGAGATTCCCCTTTGTCAGTATAAGATTATTTGATTTTCATCCTTAATGTTATCTGACTGTGCAAATATGCTTACATGAAGCGCTGAATGTGTAAAATCGATGATTTGACATGTTGAGTAGGAACTTTTTTTCTCTTTCTATTTTTTATTCAATTCGGATTTTTTTATTAATGACTTAATTTAAATAAATAGATCGGATATCACAAATATTAATGACCAACAATATTATATTTCAAAGACCATTTCACTCAATTAAGGCAAGCAAACAAGCTTCTTAAATTGGGATTTTACTCCTAATAATTGCTTGGTATCTCATGGAAAGTGGACAATCTTTTCTATCTACACATAAATATGGTAATATATTGCGTGCTTAATTAACCGACCAGCTACAATGCGTGCTTAATTTGTTATAATAGTCATATTCTTTCACTTCATGCTTAGTGCAACTCATTGCACGCATAATGCACTTCAATAAAGGCAACATGGGCTAAACAGCAAAGAAAAGAAACAAAATAGATATGTTTAATGCATGTGGGGTTTTGACCAAAAAATTTCATGTGGGAACATGTGAGGAATTTTCTATATAAGTAACACACCCCCTTTAGCATTTTCATCAAACTTGAGAAACTCTCTTCTTCCATCATATCACATTAACCAACCAAGGTTCAATTGTAACACAAAATGGCACGACAATTCATTCTCACATCACTAGTCATTTTCATCTCACTCTTCTTAGAGTCATCCTTAGCCAAACATAACACTCAAACAATGACCTACATAGAGTCATCTTGCAATGGTACCCTCTACCCTGATCTATGCATTCGTTGCCTTAACAAATTTTCTAGTTCAACCATAAATGGGCCTCAACACTTAGCTAGTGTTGCCTTATCCGTTAGCCTCTCAAGAGCATTGCAAACTAGAGGGTACCTTTTGAATGTGGCCAAGGAAGTCAAAGCAATAGATCACAACAACAAAAGGATGTTTCTAACGTTGCAAGATTGTGTGAATCAAATAAATGATAGTGTTGATCAACTAAGTCAAGCCATCAAAGAACTAAAAAGGTTGAACAAATTTAACACTATCATCAATGATAAAGTATTGTGGCACATAAGTAACGTTGAGACATGGGTGAGCACTGCATTAACGGACGCTAGTATTTGTGTGCAATCATTCCCTGGTCATAGGATGAGCAAAAGCGTTGCGACGATTAAGGTGAAGGCGAAGAATGTTGCAGAAGTTACTAGTAACGCACTTGCTTTGTTTCAAAGTTATGCTACTAGGTATCGGCAAGCACCAGCTAGAATTTCCAAGAAGCCATGAAAAACTTCAATCATACTTTTCTTTTTATCACCCTTTGTTTGTCCATGTATATGATACATGTTTTTTCTTTGGGTGGTTATACAGTGTTTTTTTTTTGGTCAGATTTTACATAGTTATTTATCTAGTGTAATATTATTGATGTATTTATGGCTGATTAATTTCTATCAACACATGAAGAAAATAGAGAACAATGCGATAGCTTGGCGCGCAAATTAACTAGTTAGAAGCATTTGCATTTACATTTTAATTTCATTTGTAATTTCATTTGCATCTAGTTAGTTAGAGTAGTTATGTGCTGGCACCAATGTGTATATAACTGAATGTATTGAACATTTACAAGCTAATGAAAACAGTTACAACTTTTCTCCATTTTGGAGCTTTTCTTCTTTCATCCATGACAGTTTATTCTTCTCTGAATTTCATTATTATTTATGTTGGTAAATATTTATCCTGTCAAAAAACAATGTTAATAAATACTGATGCTAGTTTAATTTTATTATTCAGCAATTTCATTCGTTGGTAAAAGAATAAAATAATATTCCTAGTACTTCTTAGCCTCTTTAATATGAAGAAGTTGAAAATAAAAGAAAATAAATGGTAATATAAAGACTTCTCGTGTGTTAATCTACAATAAGAGTGAAAGATGAGAGAGAGCGAGAGAGATATAGATAGATAGAGAGAGAGAGATATAGAGAGAAAGAAAAGGGGTGAGAGAGAGAGAGATGGGGGATAAGGGACTTTTAAAATGGGAGGTGGAGCGAGGGTTCGATCCTGGAGTGGTGGCTACTACCATGGCTTGAACAAGATTACAATGCCGGCAAATGGATTTTATAGTAAGGAGAGTAGATAAGATGGAGGAGAGTCAGATCACTAGAGATAGATATGGGTAAACCTAGAAAAACTATAAAAAAAATTACTATGAATGTTCTAGAGATAAATGAATTAGAGAAATGCATGCACATAGCTTTCGATTGAAACTCTGACGTCGTTCAATTCATATATCTGATTCCACTTAGTAAGATAAGACTTGGTTGTTGCTGATGTTGTTATATTCATACATTTTTAAATTTTGAAGAAATGTTGCTTCTGATTATGAAGAAGAGATGGAGCTTGAGTCACCTGATGAGGCTGAGCTTCCCCCTAGAACAAGAAATCCACCAACTTACCTAGATGATTATGTAACTGGAAGAGAAGCCGAAGAAGAAGAACAACAGAATAGCCTAGCTTTATTCAGTACTTCATTTGATCCTAGCACATTTGATGAAGCATCTAAGATGAAGGTATAGAGAGAATCTATGAAGCAAGAAATAGAGTCTATTGAAAGCAATTACACTTAGGAACTCATTGATTTACCTGCTGGTTGCATGAAGATTGGACTTATATGGGTATATAAAACTAAGTTGAATGAAAAAAAGGAAAGATTGAGAAGTACAAGGCTAGATTAGTAGCTAAGGGATATGCTCAGAAGCTTGGAATTGATTATAATGAAGTATTTGCACCTATAGCAAGATGGGACACCATAAGAACAATCTTAGCAGTTGCAACATGTAAAGGTTGGAAGGTTTATCAACTTGATGTTAAAAGTGATTTTCTTCATCGTGAGTTAGTTGAAGATGTATATGTAGAACAACCCTTAGGCTATCACAAAGAAGATAAAAGCAAGGTATATAAGTTGAATAAAGTTTTGTATGGATTAAGACAGACACCTAGAGCATGGTATAACAAAATAGAATCTTACTTTGCTCAATCAAACTTTGTGAAATGTTTTCATGAGCACACCTTATTTGTGAAGAACAACTCTAAAGGAAGAATGCTTATAGTTAGCTTATATGTAGATGATCTCATTTACACGGGAGATGACATTGAAATGTTTGAATCCTTCAAACATTCAATGCAAAGAAATTTTGCTATAACTGATTTGGGAAAAATGAGGTACTTTCTTGGAGTAGAAGTTAAGCAGTGTGATGAGGGAATCTTCATAAGTCAAGGTAAATACTCTACTGAAATCTTAGAAAGGTTTGGCATGGAAAACTGCAATATGGTGTGCAATCCTATAGTGACTGGAAGTAAGCTGGTGAAAGATGAGAATGGTGGAGAAGTAGATGCAAGCAAGTATAAGCAGATGGTTGGATGCTTGATGTACTTGCTTGAAACCACACCTGATCTTTCATATTCAGTGTGTTTGGTTGCTAGATACATGGAAAGACCTACTGAAATGCACCTATCAGCTATCAAAAGAATTATAAGGTACTTAAAAGGAATTGTTAACTATGGAGCCATGTATAAGAAGGGAAAAAAGGTAACATTAACTAGCTGGTCAGATTAAGACTATGCAGGTGATATTGATGATAGGAAAAGCACTTCAGGCTATGTGTCTATGATTGGAGATAGTGCAATAGCTTGGTCATCTAAAAAGTAACCTATAGTTACGCTTTCCACCACAAAAGTTGAGTATGTTGCAGCAACTTCATGCTTTTGTCAAAGAATTTGGCTACGAAGAATTTTGGATCACTTGAGTGAAGTTCAAAAAGAAGCAACTGTAATTCATTGTGATAACATTTCATCAATTAAGTTGTCTAAAAATCCAATCGTGCATGGAAGATCCAAACATATAGATGTCAGGTTTCATTTCTTGAGGGATTTGGCTAAAGATGGAGTTATAGAGTTGAATCATTGCAATTCACAAGATCAATTGGCTGACATTATGACAAAGCCACTGAAGCTTGAAACATTATGCAATTTGAGAACTAGGCTTGCTGTTGAAGATGTATCAGGCTAGCTATAAATAGGTATCCAACTGTTGTATTTCTCACTTTGAATGAATAACAAACCATTTTCTCCTTACACATTTTATATTACAATTCTTTCGATTGTTTAGCATCGTCTTGAGTGGACAAGGAGCTTAAACCGACCCTTTCTCTCTCACCAAATCCAAACTTTGTGCTTCCGATGTAGGCTTATCGGGTGGTGGTGCGATGAGGTGCCTCCTCTACGTCGCCTCCTCCCTCCGGGTTGGTTCTGCAGTCCTTTCCCCCGGCAATCTCCCTTTTAGTGTTTCTCCGCCATCGTCGTTGCCGATGCGCCCCTAACGGAGTGTCGCCGGGGTCTTTGGTGGTGAAAGGATGGGCTGGTTCTGGTCCTTGTTTCCTGGTGGTGGTTGGCGGATTTCTCGGTGGCGGGTCGATCGCTGAATCAAGTGTTGCGATTCTAGTTTTGGCTCCTTTCGTCTTCTCCGTGCAAGGCCTTTGATCTCTGGTTTCTTTCAGATCTGTTGAGATCTGCAGATTTCATGGTTGTTGTTTCGATGCCGCCGCGTCGGTGGACTTGGGGCTGATTTCGGTGGTTGTTTTGTTTTTGTGTTGTTTTTGTTTCATGTTGTTGTTGTTGCTGCTGCTTTTTGCTGCAGTTCATAGATTGGGTGAGAGCGGATTTGGCCATTTTGCAGTGGATTATTTCGCAAAACCCGAAAGGGTATGGTTTTAGTAAAAACCTGAAAGGGTATGTTCGCTTAACCCGAAAGGGTTTGTTTCAGACGTATTGATCTCATCCCTCGATCTGAGTTCTTACGTGTTGTATTGCTCGAAAGAGCTTTGTATGCTTGGTGTTGACAGGGAGCTGTTGGCACTTGGATTTTGATACCGTGTTGGCGGTCGATCCATTTGCCATATTTACACTCTAACTGTTCTATGCAAATGTTCACTATTCACTTTTTTTGTTAATCTGGTTTCGCGCCCGTACGCGGGTTCGCTGGGTTGCGCTTGTGATTAGTGAATTTTGTTAGGATAGATTACAGTTGATCCACTTGGACTGTTTTTCATGATGTATTCCCGTTTGGTTATTTCTGGGTCAGGTTTTATGTCCCCCCAATCTGTGTATCCTTTTCTTTTTATTTAATATATCTTTTTTTAGCTTAAAAAAAAAAAGCATCGCCTCGAGTGTTTTATTAGTATATTGTGTATATTACTTGATATTTCTCACTTGTGATTTTTCTCATTCTTAGAAATCGTGGTTGGGCCTAACACAACCCCACAAAACCGGCTTGTGAGGTGATGATTGCCCCCACTTATAAATACATTGTCAGACCATGTCTGATGTCCGATGTGGGACTCTTAACACACCCCCTCACGACCAGCACTACTGGGCTTGGTTCGTGCACATAAATGGTGGGTGGCCCGATAGCGGAAACCTGATAGCAGGTGGCCCAATGGATCTTGGAGAGGCTCTGATACCACAATGAAATTGAAGGCCTAACTCATCCTTAAAAACCGGTTCATAAGGTGGGGATTGTCTCCTCTATATAAACTCTTATCAAGAGTCTTATCTATCCAATGTGGGACATGGGTTTTTCCCAATACACCCCATCACGCCCAACACTCTTTGGGCTTTGGTGCGTGAATCGACCGTCACGCCAAGCAACACTCTTTGGACTTGGTGCGTGAATCGGTAGGTGGCCTTGAAATCGACAGGCTCTGATACCATCTTAGAAATCGTGGTTGGGCCTAACACAACCCCACAAAACCGGCTTGTGAGGTGATGATTGCCCCCACTTATAAATACATTGTCAGACCATGTCTGATGTCCGATGTGGGACTCTTAACACTCATTTTGATGTTGTCCAACGAGAAGAATTCGGTATTGAAGATTTGTAAAGTTGGTGTTGCTCAACGCACATATTAGCTTCAAAATCAAATCCGCTAAAGTATCTTTTGGTTTTGTCATTATCAATAGGGGAGGTCTGCTCAATTATATCGCACATTTTTGTTGTTTTTTTTTTTTTGTCTTTTCATCGATAAAATTTACCAAAGGTAGTGCATAATCCACTGATTTCATTTATTACATTTTTTTTGGATTTAATTTTCTTCTTTGATTTGAATTTGATACCCCTTTAACAGCTGAATTTTCATCTCGTAAAATCTGAATATGAAGTCTTTTTTTTTCATTACTGATAGTTTATTCTATCTTCATATGTTTCTCTTATGTTTTCTTTTACAATTGTCTCTCTTATGTTGATCATCTATAGAGATTAATTATACTTTAAAACGTGTAAACCAGAAAGTTTGACCAACAATATTACTTCATACACCACTTCACTCAAATAAAAAAAAAACAAGCTTCTTAAAATGCGAATTTACTCCAAATCAGTATTAATAATTTCTTGTTATCTCATCATCGTAATATAATGCATGCTTAATTAACACAATAACACCGATGCTAATATTAGATCTTTGACCGACCAACTCTTATTAAATTTTTTATGATAGTTATATTGTTTCTCTTCTTGCTTAGCGCAACTCATTGCACGTATAATGCATTTCAATAAACGCAACATGAGACAATTACAGCAAAGAAAAGAAACAAAATAGTATGTGGGGATTTGACCAAAAAAATCACATGTGGGAACTCCCTATATAAGCAACAAACCCCATTAGTATTTTCATCAAAATTGAGCTTTGGAAATTTACTTCTTCCATCATATCACATTTAACTAACCTATCTAAACAAGGTTCAATTGAAACCCAAAATGGCACCAAAACTCATTTTTGCATCACTTGTCATTTTCCTCTCACTCTTCTTTGAATCCATCCTAGCCAAACATAACACTCAAACAAAAACCTACATAGAGTCCTCTTGCAACGGTACCCTCTACCCTGATTTATGTATTCGTTGCCTTAACAAGTTTTCCAAATCAACCATAAATGGACCTCAACACTTAGCACATGTTGCCTTATCCGTTAGCCTCTCAAGAGCATTGGAAACAAGAGGATACCTTTTGAATGTAGCGAAGGAAGTCAAAGCAATTGATCACAACAACAAAAGGATGTACCTAACCGTGCAAGATTGTGTGAATCAAATCAATGATAGTGTTGATCAACTTAGCCAAGCCATCAAAGAACTAAAAAGGTTGAACAAATTTAACACCATCATCAATGATAAAGTGTTGTGGCACATAAGTAATGTTGAGACATGGGTGAGTACTGCCTTAACTGATGCTAGCAGTTGTGTACAATCGTTCCCTGGTCATAGGATGAGCAAAAGGCTTGCGACAATTAAGATTAAGGCGAAAAATGTTGCAGAAGTTACTAGTAATGCACTTGCTTTATTTCATAGTTATGCTACTAGGTATCGGCAAGCAGCAGCTAGAATTTCCAAGAAGCCATGAAAAACTTCAATCATACTTTTTTTATCACCCTTTGTTTGTCCATGTATATGATACATGTTTTTTCTTTGGGTGGTTTACATAGTTATTTATCTAGTGTAATATTATTGATGTATTTATGGCTGATTAATTTCATTATTATTTATGTTGATAAATATTTATCCTCTCAAATAACAATGTTAATAAATACTTATGCTGGTTTAATTTTATTATTCAATAATTTCATTCGTTGGTAAATGAAAAAAAAAATATTCCTAGTACTTCTTAGCCACTTTAATTTGAAGAAGTTTAAAATAAAAGAAAATAAATTGTAATATAAAGACTTCTCGTATGTTAATCTACAATAAGAGTGAAAGATGAGATAGAGCAGGAGATATAGATAGAGATATATATAGAGAGAGAGAGAGATAGAGAGAGAGAGAGAAAGAGAAGGAGAGAGAGAGAGAGAGAGAGAGAGAGATGGGGGATAAGGGACTTTCAAAATGCAAGGGTGCGATCCCGGCGTGGTGGTTACTACCGTGGCCTGAACAAGATTACAATGTCGGCATATGGATTTTATAGTAAGGAGAGTAGATCAGATGGAGGAGAGTCAAATCACTAGAGATAGATATGGGTAGACCTACAAAAACTATAAAAAAAATAAAAATAAAAAATTACTATGAATGTTCTAGAGATAAATGAATTAGAGAAAGACATGATTTTTGATTGAACAGTCTTACGTCGTCTAATTCATGTATCTGATTCTACTTAGTAAGATAAGACTTGATTGTTGTTGTTATATTCATACATCTTTAAATTTTATACATTGATTCAATACCTTATTTTCTCAATCTCTCTTCCTATCACATCAACAAATATCATATTTATCATAACAGCTGTATCTATTTCTCTTTCAAGGTGTCAAAGTTTTTTATATCTTTATCAATATTTTTTCCTATTTTTACCGGTATGTGGATCATCCTCTAAAAAAATTGGTTTAGACCAGCTTTTTTTCAACAAAAAGAAAAACTAGTTTGGACCATTTTAAACACTAAATGCGTAAACATAACTAAAATTAAAAGTGAAATAGGATAAATGAAATCACCAAATGATAATGTTATAAATAAACCTAGTCTAGACTATAGTGATTAAGAATAGTATTAGCAAAAAAGAAGTGATTAAGATTAGATTCACGAAAATATTGATTAGCCATAAGTGCTACTTTTTCATCCCTAACTAGAAAAGATTGATGGCTCCATAACTACTGAGGTAGCATAAGGAAGCTTAAATCACATGTCGCAATGTAAAACATTGTTCTATATTGAGCAAGAAGGAGCCAATCAGTCCACTACATCATATTCGGTCCATTGCTACAAATAAAAAGTGTTGTCTAACGGGGTTGCCTTAACCTTCAACAATGTTTTTTTCGCAGTGGTGGCCTTAACCTGCAAATGCAACAAACTGAAATTGTTGTCTTTAAACATTCTAACAACACATTGTAATGGTTGCCTTTAACTATCTAAAAAATTGAATATGTGTAAAATGTAAAATCATTTTTGAGGATAAAATCTTGATGTTTTTTTTTCCCGCTTCTGCCAATATCTAACTAGGTAAAATCATAAAGAAAAAACTTGCAATTGTGTTACTTGTAACTTGGTCTAGCTGGTTTCCTCTCTTACTTTGTCGTGTTTCAATAAAAACTTCTCTCTTACTTTGTCGTGTTTCATTAAAAACTTCAGCTTGAGTAGGATGCTCTCTATCATCCTTGGTTGTACGCTACCTAAAGAAAAAAAAATTATTTACTAATAGTAGAAAAATCATCACTAATAAAATAATTTAATTATTCACTAATAGTAGTAAAAGTTATATACCAAACTTTTCCTTATAAAAGCAAATCTTATGGGACACGCTCATGTCTCCATTTCTTCTTAGCTATACTCTTAGCATTTTGATGATTAAATATGAAAATAATAATGTAGAATAATAAACGATTAAAATTAAATTTATCTTGCTTGAATAGTTTCATATCTCCAATAAGTCATTAATTTCTTAAAGTGCGCTTTTGGTATGCTATCTAGACGGTTTTTCAGCCGTTCACACAAGTTTTTATACTTATTAAAATGATTTTTCTTAATCGACCATTTATACCAACTCCAAGCATCATTTATAATGCCATATACAACATTAACTCCTTTTTCTGGAACAATGTATATTTTCTGCAAAGAAAAGGAACATATATAATTAAATATATTGGATAAGTAAAGGAACAATGTATTCAAACACACAACCACAGACATACTAGAAGAGTTGATACATTGACATAGGCTCATATAGTCTTCTTCTTCGTTGGTATAGCCTTTAAATTTGTGTATGTAAGAGGACATAAATCTAACATCCTTGCTATTGATCCCAAAAAATTGTTAGAATTCAGAAACTATCTTTTGATTTTGTCCAATGGGCTCTCCTCCATTTAAGGTGATTTCTTATCTATCAACAAGTGAACAGCATGAATTTTTAAGCACAATGTCCTTCCTCATTTCTTATTTTTTGATGCTTCTCATAGTTAACATTCCAATATCACAATATACATTATTGAAACAACATATATTTATATAAACAGGCTCCACTACAAGAAAATTGTCATTTAGCTTCAGAAATTTTAGCATAAGACCATTTCTGATGCTAATAATGTCAGTTTAGCATCCACAATTTCAAACACAAATGTACTTTCTTTAATTCAAATTTTTTAAGACACTTTGTGTCAGGTTTGGTAGATGCTATAAGCATATTCACTGACGCTATTTTTTCAAATTTAATTATTGATTAGCATCCACAAATTTTGATACTAAATTTTGTTTAATTTTAAATAGCATCCACATATTCTGATGCTATAATTATTAATTTCTTTAAAATTTATTTTTTTACCCAAATTTTCACCCTTTTTTATTTTTTTTTAAAGATTTTCACCCTTTTTTTTATTGTTTTCGATACTCTTCCCCAGTTTTATTTTCATTTCATTAATATTTTTTTTGAATTAATTTCTTTAATATTTTGTTTACACTATCTAAACATAAAAACATGTTTATTTTATACTTAAAAAAATCATCATTTTGTACCAAAAAAAATCATTTAATTAAAACAGGGAATAAAACAAAATCCCACAAATCTTTTTCTTCTATTCTATCTGTTAACTCATTTTGCTCTCTCTATTCACGGCCACCGCAAAACCCTAACAACAAAGAAGGTTGTGTCGCATACATCCGGCAGCTGCGATACCGAACAAGAAAAAGAAAGTTATTTTCTCCCTCTCCTCAACACGAACTTCCGTCTAAACCGAATCATCGTTGATTAGAGAACATTGGAATTCCTCCTCTTCCTATCCCACCACCGTAATGAAATCATCTGACCTATAAACTTAGTTTTTGTCTTCAAAGCATCTTTTATGTTCTTCATTCTCTCTATACTTAGTTCTTTTATCCTTTCCGTTTTTTTGAAACAAACATTGCTCAGAACAGATCCACCGAGTTGGAGACCGTACTGTTGCCGCGTTCATCTTCAGTTTCAATGGTAAGTCTCGTTCTTCCTTTCATTCATTTGTTATGATTCAAAATTTGAAAACCCCCAAATTTCTTTTGAAACCCTGATTTTTTACTTTCTTTCAAATCCGATTTTTGACTTATGTTTGGGTTAATTTCTGGTTAATAAACACGGTTAAATTATCATGATTATGAGTGAAAAATCATAAACCCCAAATTTTAATTTTAGCGCTGATATCTTTGTCACTGTCAAATCCAAATCTGCATTTTTTTTAGGGGTTAAACGGTTGTGCCATATCAAAATATCACCTTACTCAGATTATGTCTCTACAACAAGAAGTGGATTTTTTATTTGATGTCCAAACTCCCATTTTCTTTAAAAATCCTGAAGCTCCATTTTAATATATGTCTATCTTCATATACTGATGTCTAAGGAATTGTGTGTTTATAACAATTAACAAGTTGTTGAGATTTTGAGTCACCTGAACATATGTGAGTGAAGCTCCATTTTAATATATGTCTATCTTTATATACTGATGGATTAATCCTTGTAAACCCTGTGCTTTAGTTAGCGTTTTTAATAAATTTTGTCTTTTAAGAAAAGTTAAGGTATTGAGTTAATATACCTTATGCTTCTTTTGATGGTTTGTTTTGTTCAACATCAGAGGTACACATATATATGTGAATGAATTGCATTTGTTTGCTAATGGCTAGTGTTGAAGTCGTATGATTAGTGAATTTCTAAGAGTGGAAGATTGCAGAGAAGTATGAGTCATGTGTACACATAGAGATTGATTACTAACTATAGTTTAATTTATTTTCATGGTTGGTTGGCATGAGTAATGCATATTGAGCCGTGATGGTACTAGGTTTTCTTTACTTGCACGGTTAGACTCGCTTTCATTACTAGGTTTTCTTTCTTTACCAAGCGTAATGGTACTTTACTCTAATTATTAATTTGGTATTAAATTTTGGAGTTATTATGTGTGTTGGCATGAAATTATGGTTACGCGTATTTGTGCAGAGAAATCAGATTATTTTTGTTTAAAAAAATAGACCTCTTAACTCGGTTAAAGTCGTATCTAATTTCAAAGATACATGTTTTAGCGTCCACAAAGTTAACGATAACGCTGACGAAATTTAGTATTTAAAGTATGATTTTAGCATTTACATTGTGTTGATGCTAAATTTAGCGTCAATTGATTCTGATGCTAAAGTAGCATCTACTTTTAGATGCACTTTAAACAGGCATTTAGCTTCAGTTTTAACATCCATGTTTGTAGATGCTATTTTAGCGTCAGTTGAATGCTAGAGTTTAGCTTCAAGGCTTTTATTGTCGGCACTTTTGTGGATGCTAATCTGATGCTAAAAGTCATTAGCGTCCACTTTTTGCTTGTTTTGTTGCTGATGCTAAAACCTTTTTTTCTTGTAGTGCTCCCTGCATAAGAGAAGCAGAGGAAGGCCAAAACACAACAGATAAAAGTGACTAAGTATATCAGCCACACCCTAAAGAAAACACCAAAACTGAAACCAAATCACACCCTTTTAGGAGCTTACACAATATAAAATATTCATAATTAACTTGTACAAATTTATTAGCATTATCTTAGGGGCAAGCTATTTTAGACATATAAAATGTAGTTAACTAGTACGTATGTTACCTTCCATTGAATTATCACCATCACCATTTTCATAGTTTATATCACCCTTAACTTCTTGTTCCCTATCAAGTTATTCATTTTCGGACTCCTTTGCTTCAAGTTGCTTCTTACAACTTTTAAAGTAATCATCAAGTGACATTGACGGTAGGCATGACAATGAGGCGGAGTGCGGACGAGTTTTACATTCTTCGTCCCTATATCCGGTTCTTAGATACTTACGCGTTACCCTACCCATACTCAACGGGGATGAGAAATTGAACCCTATCCCCGTCCCCGACGCGTTCGGGTATCCCCATCCCCGCATTGAATATTTTTTTAAAGAAAAAATAGAAGTTTTTTTGCAACCCTAGAGAAATGTTGTAATGCATTATCCAGCAATATGCTCATTTTAACATTTGTTAGACCGATTGATTTAGTTGCTCCCTTAAATATCAATGGTACTTATAACACAACAATTATCAAACAAAATAACATTGCATATCAACATAAAGTAATTTTCTGCATTCGTGACGTGTTTGAGTATGAGTTTGGGGTGGGTACCTATATACCCGTTACCTGTCCCGCAATCGTGTTTTGAAATCGGGGAAAACCTAAACTCATACCCCACACGGGTATGGGTTTTGTTGCCATGCCTAATTGACGAACACTTAGGAGTAATCTTTTGTTTTTTGGATGGTCCATGGTCAGCAAGGTCCTTTTGGACTTGGGCAGAAAAATTGTTGCTTAATCCATTGAACATAGAGTGGTCCACTAGTTAATAAAAAATTCACATCAGCCAAATACAAGGCAAGTAAAAACAAAAAATAGCATCATGACATTGTCACTTTACATAGAATTCGACAAAAATAAATGTGGGGAAAAATTATTGTCACATGTTTTGTTAGTTCCTAACAACCGAATTTGATGTAGCACTTACACTTTAGGGTAATCTTTTGCTTCTTGGATGGTCCATGATCAACAAGGTCTTTTTCGAGTTAAGCAGAAAAGTTGTTGCTTAATCCATTGAACATAGAGCGGTCCACTGGTTTGGCTTTGGAATAGAATGTATGGAAGTGATTCGATGAGATGAAGTGATTCAGTGAGATGAAGTGGTCCTGATGAACAACAATTATGTTGAACACCAATGTGAGGAAGCGGTTGTGAGATGAGATAAAGTGATTTGATGAGATGAAATGATGTTGATGAACAATGATTGCGAGAAAGAGATTGTGTTGAAGTGATTCGGTGAAGTGCTTATAATAGAGGGAAGCGATTGTGCTGAAGTGATTCTGTGAAGTGCTTGTGTGTTGTGAAGCTCCGATACTTCAAAATGGATGACGTATCGTATCCCCTGCATATCCTGCACCGATACCTGCCCGATACTTCCCGATACGTATCATGAGAGTATCTGAAGATTAAATTTTATTTTTTTAAAAAATAATTATCCGATACTTCCCAATACGTATCAGGAGAGTATCCGATAATTATCATGCACTGATACCTGCCCCAATATTTCCCAATTAATGTTAACTAAAATAACTTAACTCTTGAGTACTGATGTGTTCTTTTTTGGATATAGTGCTTCTTTTTTGGATTGATAAAGTATAGCACTAACGGATATAGTATAGCACTGATGGTGCTCTTTTTGGGATATATTGTGTATGTAATTGACTAATCATCACTCTCTTAATCGTCAATATTATTTATATTTATGTTGATGTGCTACAAGCCTATGACTGGTTTCTTTTGTTTGTTAATATATTTGCATATTAA
>Ga0315914_1006826_pt1 | contig 16033 bp, 5 predicted proteins | sample MpolenodulesMG_FD_203920 | JGI IMG/M metagenome (GOLD analysis project Ga0315914, IMG submission 203920) | Medicago polymorpha root nodule microbial communities from Los Angeles, California, United States - elongated nodules | ecosystem: Host-associated > Plants > Roots > Nodule | place: USA... | reverse complement strand
TTAACACAACAATTACACTCAAAGGGGAAAGTTACATTAACACTTGTAACGTTCAAATTTATTCAAAATTCAAATGTGATATTTAAATATAAAATGCAACATGTATCCAATACTTCAAGATGTTACTCTTTGTTAATTCAATCTAAACATAGTTCATCATGTAAATAATATGTCGCAACAGAAGTAAAATCTCAACAACATAGAGTCAAATATCATATCTCAAGATAAATCATCAAAATGAACACAAAGGTTCCACCAACAACCCAATAATAACATAAAAACTCCCAAATTGTCCTAATCAGAGCATAACTAGACAAGAATCCAAAAGTAAGCAGTAAAAGGCGAGTATGCTCCAAAGCCATCCTCGAAAGACTCACGGCGACTATGCGTCCTCAACCTGCAAATCTACATCAAAAGGGTGTAGGTGTCCAACCCGCAACACGTAGAGTGAGATATATAATCAACTTAGAGGAAATACGAACGCATGTAGAGATTTAGGAATAACAACATCATATAAACATATTCATCTTAAGCATACAATATTCACATTTATTCTCACTCAATTATTAATTGGCCATAACAATCTTCAAAACATCATCACAAGAATATAAGCAAGCATTCACATCATCAAATGATCACCAAGTTGAATACATAACATTCACACCTCATCGCCATCGTCAAATCACACATCTTCCACATAGATTCACATAGTCAAGTACACATCTTCCACTAAACTCACATGTATGCATTGTTCTTACTCGACTCTATATGCATGTTGCATCGTTTTGGATATCAGAGGTATGTTTTTGAATGATCCCACCGCCACTACATCCAGGGGCGGAGCTACATGTAACTGGGGGATTCAAGTGAACCCCCCGGACTTAAAAAAAAATACACGTAAATTCATATGATTTTGCAAAATGAACCTCCTGGAATAATTTTTTTGCACCCTGACCCAACAGAGTCTACCACCGCACGTTCATTTCACTTGTTGTTTCCTTCTCTCTATCGTTCTCACTTCTCTATAAACTCTCTCATGTCCTCTACTACATCATTCATCCTTCCCTTCTCCCTTTCTCTCTCATCCGTCGTACCTGCTCATGTTCTCCCTCATGCACACAAATCTAATTGTGCCGACGGAATCTCTCCGCTGCACGCCGTCCTCCTCCTTCTACCACCCTCCTCCGGCCTTCATCAACCAACTCTCATGCCTCAACAAAACAACAACACATACACAAGTAATGAATCCATGGTTTTCTGATTTAGGAATTTTGTAATTTTAGGGTTTTTTAGATTTGGGGATTTTATTATATTCATCAAAATTGGGAATTTTTGTTGGTGATTACTTGTCCATTTGATCATTGTTGTTGTTGATTTTAATTTTTTTTTTGATTTTTCCAAACTAGATATTGTTCATTACTTGTTTATTTGCTTAAAGTTAGGAAGAAAATGAGTTTTCTAGGCTCCTAAAGATTATCTCCTCCTAAACCAAATCATGATATTCTGTTACCTGAATCCAATAATTTTCTTTAATAATTTGTGTCTTAAAGTGTCATTTATGTAAAGATGAGTAACTTTTCATATAAGAAGTGATATTTCAATAAAATTCACCTATTTCTAAAACCTGCAATGAAACTAATAAAAGAAGAAACATTAGAAGGAATGAAAATGAAAACTACCAAAAAAAAATGAAATGAAAGAAAATGTAAAAATGAAATGAAAGAAAATGTAAAGAGACTAGCTTTTCATATAAGAAGTGACATTTCAACAAAATTCACCTGTTTCTAAAACCTGCAATGAAACTAATAAAAGAAGAAATATTAGAAGAAATGAAAATGAAAACTACCAAAAAAAAATGAAATGAAAGAAAAATGGGAGGAGGATAATAAGTAACATGAGTTGTTACTAATTGAGGGAAAATAAAAGGTTAGTGGTGGCTAAGAATTAATTGATAGAATAGAAAATGTAGTAGAAACAAAAATGAACCAAAAGATGAAATGGAATTGGAAGAATTAGTAACATATCTATCTATTGTGGATTTATGATTATTAAAGTTTTTTTTACAAATGATTGTTAAAGTTCCACTTCTGAAACCGTAACAAACCAATGATATAGTGGGGTTTGTGGTTTTAATTGGTTATGCCAAAATTTCTCAAAGAGTTGCATAATTTATTGGATTGGGCTATGAAGGGATATTCAATGAAGCATTATTAAAGCATGACATTATTGTGATGGTAAAATATAGAGGTTCATATTTAATTAGAGATGATAAGCTTTTAAAAAAAAAAATAGAGATGTTTCATCTCTAAAGCATGTCACATCAGCAAAATGAAAACCTAAGAATAAAAATAGTTCAAGTTTCTAATTCAAAGATATATAAATAATCCGCTTTTGGGTTACACGATTTCAACATAATTTTAAAAATGCCACCGCGTTACATTTTTTTAATGGACTTCATAGAAATAGTTAGAATTAGGTGTCTTGATCTTTATAAATCAATAATTTATCACAAATTTGATACTCAGTTCTATTTTATTTTTTGAACGGCCTTGATCCTCACTCAAATCTTAACCACAGATTATTAATTATTATTATTATTACAGTAGATAATATATATAGAGAATAAAAACATGCATATATACCTATGTTTATCTAAATTCATAGGTGCAGTTGCTTGAAAAGCTAGTGACGAAAATAATATTAAAAATACAGCAAGGCAGCAGTACACAAGTACGTTGCTTGAAAATAAAGGAAAATCTAAAAATAGAAAAGAGACCGACGGAATGTTTTACCCAATACCAACAAAAAAACAAATATATTTTATGGAGTCATGTAATTGAATTAAACTAAATTTTAAGTGTAAATTAAATTAATTTAATTTTTTTATCAACTAAGTTAATCATATTTTTTAATGTAACAATCAAAGATTTTAAGTTCAACTTGAATTTTAAAAATTCAATCATGTTAAGGTGCATTTGTTTCAGTTTTTAAAAAAATAAAAATAGATTTTTGGTTAAAAGAATCTAAAAAAATTTTAAAAAAATCTAAAGTTTTTTTTGAAGAGAAAAAAAAAAGATTTTGGAAAAGTTACTTAAAATAGATTTTCATTTTGAGGCTAAAAATGATTTTTTTTTTTTAGCAAAATAGATTTTTTTTTAAAATCTAAAACAAACACAACAAAAATAAAAAAAGTGATTTTTTTAGTTAAAAAAATCCAAAACAAATGGGCCTAAATCTTTGGAAAAAGAATTTATCGATTATCGTGGTTTTAGTTGTTTTAAAGTAGTAAACTTTACAATTACACGTAAAAGATATTCGATTCCCATCCAAATACCTTTTTTTTTTTGGTGTTCGGGGTTCGAACCACAAATCTTATATATATTATGTCTTGTCCTTATCAATTGAGATAAACTCACGGGACATCCAAATACTTTTTAACATAATTAATACAAGAGTAGGAGTTATATTTTTTTTACAAAACAACATAGGTAAGAAATTTTATTTTATGTAAAATTAAGGGATGAGAAAAAAGAAGAAAATCATATAAAAAAAAAATCAATTTAAGAAATGTGAACAAGGCCAAAATTGTTTTGTCATAAGCAAAGCAATGCCTCATTGAAGCAGAGCCATCTATTCGTGCAGTCTCCATCTCAAATCTCAAAACCCAAAAACATATCAACACCAAACAAACACACACATCTTTCTAAAAAACCTCACTCACACACTCATAGTTTCAACATACACAGCATAACTAACATTGAATGAACTAACTTCAACCCAAAAAACAAAAAATAATAGTAATAAATATTACTATAACCAAGAAAATGAAATAAATAATGTAATTATAAAAACAATATTTATAATTCTTAGAGCCGCGTTTTTCAGAAAATTGTACAATCATGACAAGTGACAACCCCTCTCTAATCATGCACTTACACCTCTCACTATCTAACTTTTTTTTCTTAGTTTCTCTTTCCTTCTAACATGTCAAATAATATGACATGTCAAGATTACAAGGATTCTCTTAATTTAACCAAATTGAAGTTGTGTTTGGATGTAGGGTAACTTAATTTCACACAATAAATTTGTAAGGTGAATGATATTTTCTATTGATATACTTTTTTTTTCAAAATATCACCACAATTTAGTTTGTGTTTGATTTCAACATTGTAGGGGTTAGAATTGATTTTAAAGGTTTCTTTTAAAAAAAATGATTTTAAAGTTGTTGAATTGAAGAAAAATAAGTGATCATAACAATTTAGGGGAACACTTTGGTGACATTGTGGTTGGTGACGTTGTGATATTGACCAACACAATGTCACAAGTGTCTTTCTTCTTTCTCTTTCATAATATTTTATTGTTTCTTTGTACACATGTGATATTGTGGTTGGTCAATGTCACTAATGTCACTCAAGTATTATCCACGATTTAGTGTGTGTTTAATTTCACCTTAGTAGGAGTTAAAGTTGATTTGAAAGGTTGTTGACTTGATTTTGTTTATAGAATTGATTTTTGTTTTTACAATTGCTTTTTGTTTTACATTTATTGATAGATTCACTATTACATCAATACGTTAAACGATTTTACATTTAACTCACTTTATTTATAATAAATTTTAAAAAATATCAATTTTTCTCATAAGTCTTAACTCAACTGAAGATAATTTTGAAATTATTAAGTCGGACGTCATGATCGGGATTCTAACTCTGACACCTTTGTTTTGTGTGTGTAAGTTTATGATGACTTTTTTTTTTTTTAATAAATTATGTATACCTTCTATAGATTAATTCATGTATATAAACTGTCTCATTTCTAGGACAAGATATTGATAGTGTGGTCTATTAATATGGTGGTTACATGGATAAGTAATATACTTTGATATTATTAAAATTTGAATTGATTAGATCCATTTTTACAAAATTAGGTTATAAGTCGAATAAGTGTGTTTGATATTACAATGAACATGTCATAAACATGGTGACCCATTGCAATTTTACATAAGCTAGCTACACGATGTAGCTTTTAAAAAATTGTGGTGCATCATCTTGATTCTAGTGTAGCATGGAGTATAAACTTATTCTAATTCATGTCACATGAAACAAATACATTTTCATTTCATAGGTTGTATGATCACATTTTTTTATTCTTCATTTTTTTAGTAGATGAATACTACATGAATGTAAAACAAGAAAACCGAACCGTCTCATTCACGGCAGTTCCCACACTTCTCTTGACTTTTTAAAAATTTTCTCCTTTCTGTTGCTACTTTTCATATTTTCGTATGTTTGCTTTTTCTTGCTGTGATCCTCTCCACTTTGTGACTTTCCCTTTTCAAGATACTCTATAGAACCTACACTACACCACCACTGCCATCACCATCTATCTATCACCTATCACCCCTCTTTCTATATTATATTTTCTTTTTAATTTTAAACCCTATTTTCTCAACAAAAAAAAATAAACATCACTATCATCTATCACCCCTCTTTCATAATTATTTTCTTTTTAACTTCAAACCCTATTTTCTCAACAAAAAAATCTTCTCCTGTTTAAAATTGTTCATTCCTTTCCATTGGTTGCATATAACATTACCGGTCGACATTTTTCAACGATAGTTAATATATTGCTGCTGACACTTTTAAAATTAATTGAACGAACTTAAAAAGTGATTGAACCAATTTTAAAAATACCAACAACAATTAACTGTCGCTGAAAAATGTCGAACGACAGTTAACTGCGGATGATACAATGGAATGTACAATTTCATACATAAAAAGAGTAATTTTCAAAATAAACATCACTATCATAATCTATCACTCCTTTTTCAAAATTATTTTCTTTTTAACTTTTTTTTAAGACAAGTTTTTATCTTAAAACCCTATTTTCTCAACAAAAAATAAACATTACAACACCAACATAAAGATAGATAGATACATTGTTACGCTTGTTCTACTTCCTTCTTTTCTTCTCTCTCATTAGAACCATTTTTTATTTTACAACAAAATGGTTGGTGACAAAGGAGACACATCCAAGAAACAACCTCAACAACAACAACAACAAATTTTATCATCATCACCAAAACCACAACATGAAGAATCCATAACAGATACAACAAGACCAATTATCCATCATCATCACCACCAACAATCATCATCATCACAACAAATTGTTGTAAGTGGAAGTGGAACAAACCCTTTTATTTCAACTCCATTATATGTCTCAAGTAGTGGTGCATGTTCTTCACCTTTTGAAAACCAATTTGAAACATCCTTAACCACGAAAAGACCAAGATATAGTGGACAATGGAAGCTTCTACCTTCACCAACACAACAACAAAAACAACCTCAAATCACCAACATTCTAAATCCAACAACAGAATCAAAATCAACAACACCTTCACCTTCAAATCTTCCTCAACAACAACAACCTCAAACAACACCTTTAGCTGCTTCTTCATCAGAGACAACATCATCACAATCCCATGATCATTCACCAATGCCTTGTCAAGAAGGAAACAGGTTACAAGAGTTAGAACAACAAGTACATCAACAACTAAGAAAAGGGAAATATGTAAGTCCTGTTTGGAAACCTAATGAAATGCTATGGTTAGCAAGAGCATGGAAAGAACAATACCAAACAAGTTCAGAAACATCTTCAAGAAGTGAACAAGAGATGGGAATGAGTAGAGGGAAAACAAGAGCTGATAAAGACAAAGAAGTAGCTGAATTTCTAAACAAACATGGTGTTAATAGAGATGCAAAAACAGCAGGTACAAAATGGGATAACATGTTAGGTGAGTTTAGGAAAGTTTATGAATGGGAAAGAGGTGGTGAAAGAGAACAAGTTGGTAAAAGCTATTTTAGACTTTCACCTTATGAAAGAAAGTTGCATAGGTTACCAGCTTCTTTTGATGAAGAGGTTTTTGAAGAACTTTCACAGTTTATGGGATCAAGAATGAGATCTTCTCATGGTGGTGGTGGTGGTAGAGTTGGTTCTTCTTTTGTTTCTTGTGATGAAGCTAGAACAAGATCTCTTCCTCCTCCTAGACCTTTCAAAGATGATGATCTTCCTCTATCAGGTTCATTTTATGCAATAAAACCATAAAAAATTTAATTTATGATTTTTTTTTCCTCACATTTAATTAAACCCCTTTTTTTATTTTTCACCACATCATAATCTTGAATACACTAGTCAAAATTTGAAACAGTAAAGTTTAGTTTTTTACATATATTGTTTAGATATATTGGAGAAGCTATTATTATTATGTGATAATTTTAATTTATGATTCATACTCTTCAAATTTAATTAAACTCCCTTTTTCTATTAAATTAAAATTCCTTATCCACTATATATTTATAATCTACTCATATAATCTTTAATGCATTTGTGAAATTAATTGAAACGGTAAAGTTTTGCTTTTTTTTTATATATATTTATTTTAACTTCTTATAGAATAAACAGTAGTTTGAGAGATTCATGAAAGTTTTTGGAAGGCAAGTATATTATTTACTGTTTCTGTTATTCTCTCTGACTCTTTCAACTAAAAATACTGTTTCACATTGTTTCAGGGAAAGAATGTTTTAGAAAAGGTGGAAAAAAAAAGATTAGTCAAAAAATACTTTAAAAAATAATAATTAATATTATAAATAAAATAATTAACCTTTTTTCCAACCAAAAATAGTTCAATTTTTTTAACTAATATTGTATCATTATTGCAGCTAGGACAAAACAATTAGCAATGACAAGTAGTGGAGGTGAACCATTTTTTCATGGTCATAGAGGAAACATTCTAGGGTTAGATTCACTAATGGAAATTTCAACACCTTCTTCTAGCTCTAAAGAACTAAGAAGAATTGGTAAGATAAGAATGGTATGGGAAGAATCAGTGAGTTTATGGGGTGAAGAAGGTGAAGTTCATAGAGGGAGAGTAAGGGTTCAAAATTCAAGCTTTTTACATGCTGATGAACTCACTTGTTTTGATGATGCAATGGTGATTTGTCCTTTAGAATCTTTTGAAGATGGTCCTTTCAAAGGTTTTTCAGTTGATAGATTTGTTTCTGGACAACAAGTTAAAGTTTTTGGTAGAAGAAAATCTTCTTCAACTTCTAGTGGTATTAAACTAAAACTATCAATAATTTTTCTATGGTTTGTTTTTCATGTTCTAGGATTTAATTTAATTAAATTTTATTTATCCTTGTATTTTTCAGGTTTTGCTGAAAGAGTTCAACCTATCAACAAACCAATTCCCATAAGATGTGAGTTCCTTAATTTATGTAGGCTCATTCTTTAATCAATAAAATTAACACATATATTAAAGTTTGCAATTATACCATTTTTTTATCCAATTGAATGCCATATTTTTTTAATTTCATTTCATTCAAACTTTATATATAAGTGTTTCTTGAACAATATTGCAAACTTGCATTTCATTGTCAATAATTTGCTCAATGCAATGATGAATTTCAATAATTAAATGGCAACTAACTATCAATATGGCTCATCAAATAAATGGAAACTATGTGCTAGAGCATGAGCAACAAATAATACAAGTTTTATTTGTATGTTTGGGATGGAGGAGTTAATGAATTGTTGACTCATAATGATGTTTTCTCAAGTGTTTGAACTCCACCCTACATTTTTCTTTTTAAAATTTGTTCATAAAAGAAACTTATATGAATCGGGATATTGTTTCAAATATCTTGGTTCTAAATCAAGGGTTACATTAATATCATAGAGTGCATAGCAAACACAATTTAAAACCATGTCAAACTAAAATCATGTACAATTGCTTTTTACTTATAATTGGATATAGTTGAATTTTACATAAAGCAACTACAATTGCAACTACATTATCTGCATTTGTATGCATATTTATCGAAATTTAGAGTTATGATAAATTATGGAATTAAAAAAAAAGAATTATAATAAATTAAAGACATGCCTTTACACTGAAGTATTAAATTATCCAGCAAGTATTATAGTGCTTCTAATTAAATTTGGCAGAATCATAATTAATTTATGGTTGGTGTATTTAATTTGCAGCAATTGTTCCATTGGATTTTAGAGACCCAACTGAGTACTACATGGATTGTCTCCTCCGTATTTCATCACCACAATCACTTCCAACATTATTCGAACTAAAGCATCATTTACAAGACCCACCACCACAAAATTTACGTTTTCCACTTAGGAAAGAAGTGTTTGATGATTTACCACAAGGTAAAGAATTCTTCTTCACAACAACTTCTGAACCATTGGATTGTAGATCAATAATCTATGACATTGTGGGCCCCATCATTCGAACCAATAACAACATTAACAACCCTAGTACTCTCCCATTTTCTAGTAGAGACTCTTTCATTGGTCTATGGGATGATTGCATCAATAGGGTCGTTTCAAGATTCTGCCACGATGAAATTGTAATTACTAGAAAACCCTTTTCATCATTTTCATCACAATCACAAGACACATTGTTGTTGCAAGATGAATGGCCTAATGTGAGTGGTTTTGTGAACAATCTTTGTCTATGGAGAGGTGAAGAATGTGAAGAATTTAAAGAGAATATTCAAAACCCATCATCAACTATCATCCAAAAATTACTATGGAGCTATTTGGATTTACCTTATATCCTTGGTTACTATGCAATTGGAAATAAGGTAACATTTTGTGCACTTAGTAAATCACAAGAAGATGGGAAGATCATTAGAACCGATTTACATCAAGTGAATCTAACAACACCAAGTGAAAGATTCAAAGCATTAGTACCATGTTTCAGAATTGGTATTTTGTTATCTATGTTAAGCAAAGCTTGTTCCAACATGCAAAAGGGTAGTTTTGTCTTTAGTGATTTTGAAAGATATAGTTTTGGTCACGGTGTTATAATTGAAATGACACCAAACACATGCAAAAGGGTATTTTTGGAAAAGAGAAAATTTTCTTCAGTGAAAGAAGTTTACGAGATATTAGATCATAGAATACCACATAGTGAGTATTTGGTTAAGGTTGTTGAAAACAACATGAGTTTGGTATTTAAACCTAGAGGAATAAGAGCTAAACCCTTAAACATTGAACAACTTGTGGAAGCCCTAAAATATGTAACAAAAGCTTTGGTTGCATTACATGACTTATCATTCATGCATAGGGATTTAGGGTGGGAAAAAGTGATGATGAGAAATGATAGAGAAGGTGGTGAATGGTTTGTGAGTGGTTTCGACGAAGCGGCCGGTGCGCCGGAGTTAGGGAAATATGTAAAGGAGAATGAAGGTGGTATGGTGGAGCGTGGAAGACACGCGCCTGAAATGGAGCGTGGATTGCATGGTGTGAAAGTAGATGTGTGGAGTGTTGGGTATTTGATAATGACATGTGGGTTGGTGAATGTGCCTAAGATGTTGAGAGAGTTACAGAATTGGTGTATGGAACAGAATCCTGAACAAAGACCTACTGCAGCGGATTGTTATCATCACTTGTTACAACTTCAGTCGTCTTTGTTGGTGTCAGGTGGTGTTTCTGGTGGTGGTTTGATGTGATTGATTTCATGTTTGTTGATGGATGATATAATTCATTGTTGAATTGAATTTGTTATTAACTCATTATTATTGCTTTTTTGTGATAGGGTTATCTTTATTTTTTGGTACGTTTTATGACAGGGTTATTTTTGTTGTTATTATTGTATGTTTTAAACTTTTTCTTATCAGTATTCCTTAAAAAAAATAAAAATTAAGTGGTGTTTAAAGGAGTTAATCATTAATCAGAGTTCGTTGTTTTGTTTGTTACTTCATTCTACTTTTATAAATTTATTTATTGAGAAAATGCTATTAATTAGAGTTTATTTGTTATTTCATTTCCCTTTTATTGTTGAGTGATGGAACTGGAAAGGAAATAGAAAGGAAAAATAAAATAGAATAAATAAATGACGATTAGAAATGACTTGGGGGCTTCATGAAAAATGACTAGACCATTGGAAATGATTTTGTATACAAAATAGTAAACAATCATAAAGAATGAGTACACTTGTTGAAGTAAGTCCAAAATATATAAATAAATAATTTTGTTTGAAGAAATATAAATAAATGTTTGAAGAATCATTTTATAGTTGATCTTTTTAAAGAATCATTTTATTAAGCTTTTTTTAAAGGGTTAAATATATTTTTAATCTCGATAAAATTAGGATCTTTTAAGTTTATTTCTTACTTAATTTTAATAGTTCTTTTAATTCTCTAAAAAAAAATTCTGCACTCAAATTTGTTTAATTTATGTTTAAACTCTTGAGTTTTTTCACAATTTTTTGCAGACATGTTAAGTACATTACTAAAAGTTTCTCGGCGAAAAATTGTCACAAAATTTGATTCATACGTCCTTTTACTTTTGTCGTTTTTCCTCAAAAAAAAAACTTTTGTCATTTTAAAAAATTCATATTTAATTCATTTCATGTTAAAAAATTCTAAATTTTAGTAAACGAACCATTCATGGTGTTCTAAACTTGTCTTAAAAAAATCGTTCAAAAATTTAAGAGTTTAAGGATAGTTAAACAAACTTTATTTTAGCAAGGACTAAAATTAGAAGTTATTTTTTTTCTCGGTACTAAAAAACCTATTAATATTAAGTAAGGACTAAACTTAAAAGTTCCCAATTTTTTAGGGACTAAAAACATATTTAGCCCTTTTTCAAAAGTCTAAGAAAATATATTAATAAACTAAATTGAGCCCATCTAACACAACATGTATTAGAAGAAACTTAATAATCCATGTAACATACCATACTAATGAAGCTACAACAAGTAGCCAGCAAACAAAAACTAAGAAATTGTCTATAGACATGACAATTGGTTCAACCATCGTGAAGAGTAATCAAAATTAAAGGGTTTGGCTTTCATAAAAAGTAATCAAAATCAAACAGAATGTAGTGCAATTTTATCCACGAAAACGTTTGAAGCTTCACCTTTTCGATTAGCGCCAACATAAGCTCTGCCTTATGACGAAAAGTTATTCTGTTGCGTTTCTTCTAAATAATCCAAAAAACATAAATTTAAATAATATTAAACGCCAAACATAAATTCTTGGAAACCCCCAACCCACCAAAATGAAGGGTATGATCTTTTAAAATTACCTTAAAAAGCCGTTGAAATTCGTAACCAACCAGAAATCAGAAGCCACAAACAACCATACAAGTCACGTTGAAAAATTAAATGAAAGCATCATTATCCGCCAAAACATGCCGCTTTAAAATATGATAAATAAAATAATGTGAATTGGATTTTATTAAATTATTTTTATTAACTATTCATATTAATTTATTACATAATGTTAATTATAGAATACAATTAAGAAAATATCATTAAAACTTAAAGTCACACTCTTAATGTTTATAGCAATTACACCAATAAATAATAAAGGAAACTTTTTTTGGGGAATAAAGGAACTTTGTTTAAAATTATCATTCTTTATTTTTATTTGAAATGCTAACGAATAGATCTAAGAATCATAAAAGGTGCCCAAAAATACTTATTAAACCCTTTTATTTATCTATACATTACCATTATTTTAAACCTAATATAATATGATGGATTTTGTTAGAAGTCATCTATAAAGATGTTTTTTATTAACTCACACTTCAATGTATGATTTCCACTTTTTAGTTATAACTTTCTTAAAAGACATCTTCCTACAAGATGACTATAAAAAACCTTAATATGATTATATGACACTTATAAGAAAATGAAATGAACAGTAATACAGTCTTTTTTTTTTAAATTGGGAAAATGGATTTACTGCAGAAGTGAAAATGAATGAAGTGATTGAGATAGTAGGGGCCTGGAGAAGAAGGTGACAATGAAGGGTAGAATTGGCGGCTGATGGTGCAGTGTACAGACAGGTGTGTGAGGTAAGTTTGATCAAATCAAATCAAATCCCCATTCCATCCTGGAAACCAATTGGAAGGCTGCTGTATTTGCAGGCAGAAGTGTGGAGTGGAGAGTGCAGTGCAGCAGTATTTTCTCAGTTTTGGATTGATACGTGTCACTGTTTTGGTGACATAGCTAATTAATTAATGTCTTCTTCATCAATTAATGTTTGAGTGAAAACTATCAATATTTTTATTTTACTATATTATGTTTTCTGTATTTTTCCTCTAATAATAATAAAATCTTTTTAAATAGTATGAGTTTAAGGTAAAAAAACTAAAATCTAATTATAAACCGTTGTAAGATGAAATTAGTGTAATAATAATAATAACTTGGCGCTACAGTGATAATAATTTTTTGAGGGAACAGTGATAATAATGTAATGCTACAGTTATAATAATTTGGTGCTACAGTAATACTCTCACCGTCCCATTTTAACAAAGTCATTGACTCATTTCATACTTATTAAGAAAAAAGTATAAGTGAAAGAGAAAGAAAAATGGTTTTAAGTACCCTTACCAACTATTGATGCATTCTTCTTTATCATAAATGTAAAGTAGAATATATTGAATTGAGAGTGGTGAAGTGAAAGTAATATTAATTAGTTTTATAATTGAAAAAAAAGTAATTAATATTGTATTGAAAAGTGAAATTGATAATTTTTCTGGGACAATATTTTTTTACAAATGACTCAGTTATTATGGGACAGAGAGAGTAATAATTTTGTGCTACAATGATAACAATTTGATGCTAAAGTGATAATAATAACCGTTTTAAACCGTCTCTAATAATAATAATTTCTCCGTTCTTGAATTTACAATTAATTAACTCTTAGGGTATGTTTGTTTTAAAGGAAAGAAAGTGATGAGGAGAGAAAGGTGAGGGAAAGAAAGAGTTTCTCTAGTTTGAAACTCTCCAAAAAGGTTAAGGAAATAAAGAATATATGTGAGATCCATGTTGGAAACCTTTTCAGGGAAAGTTTGAGAAACACAAGTGTTGTGTTTAAAATGTCCAAAATACCGCAACTTTTATTTGCTTTTTATTCATTTTACTATTTATTTTTTTATTTATTTTTTTTTCAATTCATGCCTAACTTTTTTTTAAAAATAATTCACTACTTAACTGTTTGTTAGTAGATACAAATGTTTTATGTCATTTTATTTTTTCATTGAACTATAAACAATTGTTTATATATACTAACGTATTATTTTTGTTTAAGGGTATTTATGTCAATTATCAAATGTAGGCATTTCTTTCCTCTAACTTTCTATTCCACTTTCTCTTATATCAAACAACCAAAACAAACATCTCACTTTCCACTCTTTTTCTTTTCTTAGACAATTTTCCTATCTTATTCTTTCCTTTCACTTTCTTTTTGCATCCAAACAAAGCCTTAGTTCAAATCAATTGAGTTGGTATTACAATGATTCTATAGAAATAGATCAATGGCGAAGCCATGATTTCTTTTTAGATGAGTGACTAAAATAAATTCTTTAAACTTGATTGTTGATGGATGTCAACAACGAATTGCCGAAGTTGAAAACGAAAATTAACCTTTTTGTTATAAATAAGAAAATACATAAATATTAATAATAAAGTTATTGTAATTAATTTAGGTAAAAAAAACCTATTTAATTACGACTAATGTTATTTAGGTTTCGAATTTCCTTGAGAACATTTTGAAAAAACTATTTTAGCTGATGTTAATAAAGATTTATATGAGATTTTAAACTAGTAAAGTTTAATTTTCCTTTGATCACTGTTGAGTTCAACCATGGGTAGATAGAATAGGTCAGATACCATTTTTGGTTCTTTTATATAGTTTGACTGAATTTTCAAGTTAATCTTTTATGTTTTGAAAATTTCAATTAAGTCATTTTAGTTTGGCAGAATTTCATAGTTAGTCCTTTAAGTTTCAAAAGTTTCAAATATGTCATTTTAGTTTGACAGAATTCTCAAGCTAGTCCTTTAAGTTTCAAACTAAAAGAACCTATTAGAAACTTTTGAAAGGGTGACGATAAAATAGTTTATCAACTAAAATAACTTATTTGAAACTTTTAAAACTTAAAGAACTAACTTGGAAATTATGTCAAACTAAAAGATTCTAATTGAAACTTTCGAAACTTAAAAGATTAACTTGAGAATTCTGTCAAACTAAAATGACCAAAAGTGATATTTGACCGATAGAATATTATAGACTCTGATATTCACCTAATCTCCTATGATTGTTTAGGAAACGTAGCATCGAGGATGTTTGTGTTGTGTGTTTAAGAGTAGGAAGCTTTTTGGGGTTAAGAGCACTCACTAACAACAATATATGTACTTAAATGCCTTGGATGAATTCTGTGCATCCTTATGTCTTATTTGGTAAATAATTGATAAGTGAGAGTAACAAATTATTAAGTTTGTGTGTGTTTGATTCAGCTTTGGATAAAATTGATTCTGACTGAATTGATTCTGATATAATTGATTTTGACAAAATTGATTTTAGAGAATTAAATTATGTTTGGATCCAATAAAACAGAATTGATTAAACAAACTGAATGTTGTTTGGATAGTTTTGATCAAATTTTTTTTTGAATGTATAATTACTATAACAGACATAATTAAATACAAATAAACGGATTAGTTGAATGTGTATGTAGATCAATGCTAAATGTAGATATATTATTTAATTTAAATAAATAAATTTTCTATATATTAATTTACAAAAATATTTGTTAATATATTTTATATTTTTTGATAAAATATATTTAAGTTAAATAATAATAGAGTTTGTTGCCAAAAATGATAAAATATAGCGTAAAAGAAAGGTAAAATAAAAAATACAATAAATCTGAATGTAAACACTGTAAAGGAAAATCCAAAACTTGATAACTCATTACCATAAATATTTTTCGGGGGCTAATTTGGTTCATTAAATTTTTTGATTAAATTTGGTGCATCAAATTAATTATAAAGCAAAAAGGAGATTTGATAAAGGGCAATAAAGGAAAATAATATGTTGTAATAATCAAAATATAAAATTTATTGGAGAATTGATTCTAGTTAACTCAAAAGTTAGAAATTGTAGCTTCAACCAGAATTGCTTTTGGAGGATAGAAGCAATTTTGAGAAGCTAAACCAAACATGATT
>Ga0315914_1006825_pt1 | contig 16033 bp, 11 predicted proteins | sample MpolenodulesMG_FD_203920 | JGI IMG/M metagenome (GOLD analysis project Ga0315914, IMG submission 203920) | Medicago polymorpha root nodule microbial communities from Los Angeles, California, United States - elongated nodules | ecosystem: Host-associated > Plants > Roots > Nodule | place: USA... | reverse complement strand
CCATCAAGTTTTATGTAGTCTTGTCCAATCTCATTTGTTCCAATATTAAACTTTACATTTCGATCCTTCGTTTTGATATTTGAAATGAAGAAATAACAACCATTAAACTTCACATTTTGGTCCTTCGTTTAACGCTTGTTACTGAGTTTGAAAGCTATGAGATTAGATGAGAAAATAGGATTTAAACAAAATATATATCTAGACTTGTTTTGAATAGGATTAATGTTGAGGCAAAATCCCTAATTAATTTTAAAGATAATAAACCATTATGATTAAAGAATTAATGGACTTTGATTAATTCATTGGTATTTAACTTGTGCTCTTGAGTGTTTTACTAAGACAGGAACAAGGTTTAAATCATACCAAGATTCAAGAAATCAAAGGACATTTGAATTCATGATCTAACACTGAGGTCAGAAAGTTAGATCAAAATGTTGCTCAGAGATCAGAATGTTCAAGCAGAGATCAGAAGGTTATTCTTACACAAGCCAAGAATCTCAAGAACATTGATCAAGGTCATGCAAGGCACATGTGACATGGTTAAATGCCCAGGAAAGTACATTGCATGGATCAATCAAGCAATAAAGGCATATACAAGGATTATGTCAAAAAGGATACTCAATGTTCATTTAAGACTATGAACATTGAAGTACTAGGAATATTCCAAAAGGGAATATCATCCTAGATGTTAAAATCACTGCTCTTCATTGTTGTTTCACTATTAGGATTTGATTACATCAAATGGTAGTCTTACAAATCATCCTAAGTGAAACAAAAGGAACATTCTGATGGTCAGAATATTTATCTCTGCACATGCTTACTTTATGAACAGTACAATAGGTGAAAACCAAAAAGGCAAAAGCAAAGCAAATCTGTCCTGCTCAATCCGAGATAGACACGCATGGGAGTTGGTATTGTACATGAAGATGCAGGATCCACTTTATCTCTCCTGCACCAGTCCCTAAGAAAATCTAAGAAAGTAACTTTCTGAAGTATGTGGAAAAGCCCATACTTTGGTTATTGCCCAGAAATTCATGTGTTCATTCATACATGATGAACCCAGATGAATATCATGATTAACCCAGATGAAGATCATCAAGAACACAACAACATTCTGAAGTTCATCTTTGATCAGAATGTTCACCCAGAATTTAAAGTAAGAGCTTGTGGGACCCAGGACACATGGCATAACACCATTGGACATCCTACAACGACTATATGAGCCCGAAGACTCTATAAATAGAGATCAAAGGCTCAACATTACTTGCACCATTAAAAAGCATACAAGAAAACAACTAAAATTGTTTGAAGCTCTTGCAATTAAAATTGATCATCACTTAAGGCTTTTTTTACCTTCTTTGTAGTGTACATCAATTTTCTCTGTTATCTCTTCTTTGTTTGATTCTCAAACATTCAAACTTCTCACAAATTGTAAATAGAATCTCATCTAGCTTTAGGGGTACTAAAGTGTTAGCTTGAGTAAAGGTTGTAAAAGTCTAAGTAGTTAACTTAGCAAGAAGGTGCAAGCCTGTTGAGGGTTAGAGAATACAGAGTTGTAATTGTTCAGGTGAACAAAGATTGTAAGGTGCAGGATTTGAGAGGTTATCTCAAGCATCATAGTGGAAACTCTCACAAGATTGTGAGGAGTGGACTAGCCCACATTGGGTAAACCACTATAAATCTTTGTGTTTTCTTTCTCTCACCTCTATACTCTTTAATTACAGTATACAGTACACACACTTGCACACTTACTTTATTAAACAGTTTTTGTGTATGAACTTCAGAACGTTTTGAAGTCAGAATATTAACTTAGTCATTTCAAGTAAACAACTGGAGAATCACTTTTAAGTTTCAGGATAATTTTTAAAGGGTCACAATTCAAACCCCCCTTCCTTGTGACTATTTTATCTACTTCAATTAAGTCATTCGACTATTCCAACAATCCCAAGACTAAAAAGTCTACTCACTCATGATCATAATAGACATAAGATTTAAGTAGAAAATATATTGCATAATTGTAAATTACTGAATGTAAATTTATGTAAGTGAAAAGAACCAAAAAGTAAATAGCAAGAATGTAAACGTGAAGAAAATGAACTTAGAACAAAACGTAGAACATTGATCTCACTATATAAAGTTTACAAGCATTCCAAGATTATTAAAAATCTAATGGAGGGCCTATTTATAGCCTAGAACCTCGACACAAGGCATTAAACTCGTTTTTGCAGTCTTTAAAATAAAGAAAATCAAAGGGTTTTGTAACAGCTCCAGCTGACTGCAAAAACGCACGGTCTAGACTTCAGATCATGCACATTTCAACTTCCAAGTGTTAGAAACACACGGTATTCACTTTCTCGTTCCAGGGAGAAACACACGGTTCGTTCACTTTCAAAGCGAAACCTTGCGTTTTGTTTTTCAAGTTTTCCACATATTTCTGTTTCAAATTGAGCTTAGTATGGATTTTCGAAGGTGAGAAAAACACAGGGGGGTTGAATTGTGTTAGTTTTTTCTTCTTTCAAAACTAAGTCCAATGTTCAGAGTCAGATAGAGTTCAGAAACAGGAACAGAGTTCAGAGTCTTTTGCAGCGGAAAAAGTAAAGTAAAGAGAGAGAGAGAGAGAGAGAGAGAGAGAGAGAAGAGAAAGACACAAAACAATTATACAGGTTTCTTCCACAATCCGGAAGTAGTCATGTCCCCCTTGCACTTCCAAGGAGAGTTCACTAAATCAATATTTGATTACAAATGTTATAGCACAAAAGCAAGAGACTTCCAAATGATCAAGCACACAAGCAAGAGACTTCCTATGCTCAAGCACAAAAGCAATAGACTTCTAGACAAACAAAATTACACGGAAAACTGTTTGAGGTTGAACACTTGATATACAATCAGTGGTGCTCACAATACAAATCAGATACAGACTGTTAAGACTCTAGAATTTCTAAGATATAAAAGTTGGTAAGAAAGTCTAAGTGAACTTTGATGTGCAACAATTTCAGCAGAGGTTTGACACTTGTAAATTGTTGGTGAGTCTCTTACAATCTTCAAGTCTTCACTCCTTTATATAGAGGTGTGAAAGATACGTTGATGATTGTCAGCACATCAAAACGAGTCGTTGTGAAGCTTGATCATCACAAATGATTTGTTACTTGTTTTGGTTATTGTCTTATGAGGGAACAATTTCAAATTCATTTCTTGTTTGGATAACAACCAGTGTAGACACAGTTGTAGATAGTACTAATCCAACCAAGGTGGTGGAGTAGTGGTTGTACAATTGTACTATTGTCCTTTTCCTGCGCTCTTCAGTGGATAAGCATCCAATGCCTTCTAATTTCTCTGAAATAATCATTGCTCTAGACTTTTATTCCTTCTGCAATGATGTGTCTTCAGAATAACAACTTTTAACTAACTGCAGCTTCCAGTCTTCAGACTCTGATGAACTTCAACTTCTGATGATCTTCAGACGCTTGATGATGTCAGCTTCTGGCAGTCAGCTTCTGATGGTCTTCAGACTCTGGCAGTCTTTGTCTTGCAACATAAGCTTCCTTTTTAAATTCATTTGCTCTCTTTTGTTCTTTCAGAACCAATACATAGAATTAAGACTTATAAAACTTTTGACTATGGTCTCGCACACTTGAACAAATATTAGCATATACAATTGACTTTTTAATACCTTATTATCATCAAAACTTAAAGGTGGTAATGTTAAACAGATTTTGTTCCAATAATGTTAGCTTTGATTGGCCTTTGGTTTGACTCCTTCTGACATCTACAATTTAAGTTGTGATCAAAATACTTACACATGGGTCAGCACAGACAACACAGACGTGTGTTTTCAGTTATTCATTTTTCTTACTTTTCTTCAACTTCTCTGCTCCTACCTCAGCCAAATGCTCTCATTTCTTCGTTATTTGTCCTGAAAATATAAACCAAAGTATTTGTTGTAAAATAGTTCTAAACTAGGATTAAAACTAACGATACTTTATTGAATTTGAATGCTAAAAACACGACAAACTACCACATATCAATCTGCTACTTCATCTTAATTCTCGATCCTGGGATCGGTTCTTAACTCAAGATTTAGAGATCATTTCATAACTTTTTATCACAGTGAAAGGTTCGTAACTCCTGATGGAGGAATTTGTGGCATTGAGATACATATGAGGGAGCAATTGAAGGCGCTTAAAGAACAATTTTCTAAGAAAATTAGCGTTTGTGACTGAAGATAGCTTGGGACCATTTTGCAATGCACAGAATGTGGTGTGGCACTTCAAATTCGATCAAAGTTAAAGTTTGAATTTGTTGCTCCTGACTGTGAAGATCATCTATATTTTCTATGCAAAAGCGTAATATTAAATAACTTCATAACAATAGTTTTGTTTGCTATGCTTAAACGGTTAATTTCTAGCGGATATATAACTTGTAATCTATAAGACCATCCACAACAGAGCACCCTGATTTAAGTGCTTAAATGGGACCCCTTTATCCACATCACTCATTTTATAATAACACTTAATAAACACTAATTTTCTATAATCCATCACCACAAAAGAAATTACTAAATATGTCCCACAAATAATTATATATCATTACATTTCAACAAAAATTTATTTATTTCATTATGATTTATTAAAGGAGTCCACAAAAAGTGAAGTGAGAGAGGGTGCTTCCATAGCCACCCTTCTCCATAGACACCCAAATAATATACTCTACAATGGTGTTCCTATTTAATATAGTGTTAAATAGGTGAAGCACTCATCATTGTGGATGGCCAAAGTTCATAGAATTTGACAAATTTATAATAGCCTTTTCTTCTATAACTATACATATTTTAATAGTGTTGTTTGAGCTTCAAATTCATGGTCACCCAACCACTAAAGGGAGTATTAAAATATTCACAAGGAATAAGTTCATGATATTCTTTGATAGGTGTGCATGAATCACTATCCAAACCAAACTCAACCAACTTTATGGTTCAGTTAAGCTATTTCAGGAAAAGTCATTTATTTTGTCAAATCATTTCAATCCAGTTTAGAATCGGTTTACAATATAAACTGATTTATTTATTAACTTGAGTCAGTTCTAAAATTGGGTTTTGCTTGAATTGGTTCTAAAACCGGTGTTTATTTAAACTAGGTTTTTTCAAAATTGATGTTTAATGAATTGTGTTAAAAATGGTTTTAAAACCAACCTTTTCAATAAATTATTGGCTTAAAGATATTTTTCACTCCCTAACTTTAAAAAAGTAGCGATTTTGGTCTCATGTTAAAAAAAAATGGCCAAAGTCCCCACCCGTGTTTAGTCCATTTTGCAAAACTTCAATTTTGACCTGATCAATCCTATGTGTCACGCCACATAACTTTAAAAACTGCCAACTGTATAATTCTTTTAATTAAAAAAGAAAAGAAAATCCACGTGTGTAATTACAGAATTTAAAAAAGAAAAAATAAGGGGAAAATTGGTAGATAATATTCAATTCCTCTCTCTCACAAAAACCCAGAAAATTAGCAATCTTCATCTTCTTCACCCCATCTCATCTCGTTGTTCTTCTCCCTTGCCCTATGCTCCACAAATCTGACATGATTCAAGCCACAAAAGTTCCAATCCATACTAAATCCTTAACACAAAATCTATGCAACCAAAACAAAATCATTGAAATAATACGAAGACATGGGTAAGTTATCATCATCTGAATCTTAACAGAATCATTGTTGGATTCATGTTCTTTTTTTTCTTTTTTTTTCATTTATTTATTAGTTAAATGATGAATGGCTTTTACAAAAAAAAAAATTAATTCAAAAAAGGAAACTTTTACGGTACTCTCGCTTCATAATTTTATAAATTAATGATCATTTTTCATGTAAGAAATAGCTATTTTTCAATATTTATATTTTATAGAACATCATTTCGTAAGAAAAATAATCATTTCATTGTTTATAAGAATCATAGTAATTTTTTTACATATTATCGTAAAAAATAATCAATGTTTTCAATCATGAGTGATAAAAATTCAAAAAAAATTAATTTTATTTCGTAGACATTTTTGATGAATAAGATTTAGTTATTATAATTATAAGTGATAAAAAACAATATTTTTCTTAAAAAAACAACTCATTTAACTATTAATTTAAAGAGTAAGTGTACCGGTACACTCAAATATATTGGGTGTGCCATAGAATTTGCCTTCAAAAAATACACAACTGGCATCTTTGTGAGTTAAGTGGCATGACACATAAGCTTGACTAAGTCAAAATTGAGATTTTGCAAAAGGGAATAAACATGGGTGGGGCCATTTTTTTAATAGGGGACCAAAATCGCTACTTTTTAAAAATTAGGAGGTAAAAAGTGCTTTTAAGCCTAAATTATTTTGAAAACATGTTTTTTTAGGAGAATATGAAATTCTTTCACCGTAACATTTTCTTTATTGTTTGTGTCCATCTAAAGAAACACGTTACTAGGAGATAACTAGAATGAGATGTGCAATCTTATTACTACCATGTCCTCAACAAACTGTAGTAGATTTGAAACTAAACATTAAACTTTAATAGATGTATGAAATGCATATGGTCTATTTTTGTGAGCACAATTGGTAGGGATATTGCGATATGCAGGGTTTGGGGTTTGAACCCATGATTCTCCATTTATTCACCTTAAAAGGTGAAATTCTGATCATTGAGTTAGTCAATATAAAAAAAAAGGTATATTAAACAAACTAAGAATATGGTTTGATTATAACAACTTTTGAACAATAGTTGTCCTCAATCCTTGTTCTTGTTGATCCTGCTCAACACCATCAAACTAGAACGCAGGGATAAAACCAGCAAAAATAGATTACAAGCACAGAATTAACAAATATGCAATTTTCTTATTAAACAAATATGTTTCACAACGTATAAAGTTGGAAGCATGTATTGGCTTGGGAATTTAGGCGTGTAATTTCCATCTACTTTTATACTACTAGATCAAAAAAACACTTTCACAAAGTTCGCCCAAGAGATCAAAAAATCACTTTCACAAGGTTTATCCAAGAGAACAAAAATAAAAGAATTTTTTTTTATATAAAAATAAGAGAAAAAAATACACTCCAAACTATTACTTTCACAAGGTTCACACAAAAAGAATGACATTAAAGTAATGCCTATTGGTTTGCTTTAACATTCAATCATCTTTGAGTGCAATAGAGGTTGAAAGGTAAAGGAAGAGGAGTCGAAAAAAAAACCTAACCTTGAGAAAACAAAACTTGAATAGAAAGGAAAATCTAAACTTTCTATAAGCCAAGCTTCACAAAACCTCAACAAAAAAAAAAGTCAACAAGGGTATAGAATGTTCGAGTATAACTTAGTTAGGAGGGACATCACAGTATGCAGGGTCTGGAGTTTGAATATCAAATTTCCCAATAATTGACTTTAAGGGAGAATTTATGTCATTGAAGTACTTGACAAAAAAGATGTACTTTTTAATACGTAAAGTTTTGATACATCAAAACAACAATGAACGGGAGATGAAAAAAAAACATAAATAACTCCGCAATTGATTTTAACTGTTCAATTACTTTACTTGATAACAATAACAAAACGTAAGAAGAAATTAAATATATCCTTAATTAAGCTTCAGCTTGAAATTCGAACTTGATGCAATCAATGTGAGATCTAAACGGGGATGAAGAAACAAACGATGTCAAAAAATTGAACAAAAAACAAGTGTGAGGGTCCAAAAACGAATAGAACCGAGTCAGTGTTGGTTAAAGAAGAATTGGCGCCAAATAACGAAGCAAATTTTGGATTTTCAGTGTTCAAAGTGTTGACTTTCGAGTGGACTGAGTCAGAAATAGTAACTGGATTTTAGAAATGGTAACCCAATTTTAATGCACACCCTTATTGATGTTTGCATTTCAGAATAAAAATTTATTCTACAATAGATGATTGTATTTCAACTAACTTCCTTTTCAAATTCAAAATGGAGTTGGAGGCTTTGCATTATTCAGACATTGTTTACAGATGTTGCAATAAGGAAACCTTCGTACATCTAGATGGTTATTTATCAGACACCACTGTTGTCTGAAGCATTGTTTAGGTAGGAAATTACAAGATCAGCTGCTTTGCAACCCGAGGCAACCGCTCTACCAACTGAGAGTCCACCTCTGTGATTACCTACAAAATTTCATTATTCATTAATCATCGACCGAACATAATTAACCACAACTTTGAACGTCATTGCCCATAACTTTTTAAGTGTATATTTGAACAAATTGTGGTTAATGAATACATATATATTTAAACACCAAAAAGTCATGTACATTTGAACACAATTTGGATGGTTAGTGGATATATATGTAGAGATTTTCTTTTCCCATACAACCTGCCTACAACGTTTTGGATTTTATAATCCTAACCAGATGTGGAGGGTGGGAAAGGAAACTATCATATATGTATATTTGAGCACTTGAAAGTTATAGCAGTAGATGATTGATAAGTTGAACACTTAATTACATTTATGAGCTATTTAGTGAATGTAACTAATTACATATTTGAACTATGTTAACCATTCAAATTTATGTCAAAATATCATTTCTTATATAAGAAGAGGTCTTCATTGAAACTTTAGCATTCACAACATTACACAGGGGGCCTCATGCCTTCATCTGACTTCAAGTGGCTCCACCCACTTATGTTGACTTCGACGGAGCCACCCGTACACTTGTGAATGCAAGCAAAGTTTGACTTAAAGAGTAGGTTGCTTAATTGTAACTAGTTATCTTATTATGGTAACATGATTAATCATTTATCTACCTAGAAACGCTATCAACACATCATTTGACACTCTCTAACACTATTATCGGTTGAAATTCATGTGAGTCCCACCAATTTATGTATATCCTATTCATAAGTGGTAGGACTCATATTCAAAATAGCGGGACCCATGTGAATTTGAGCAAATAATAGAGAACACTGAAAAGTGAGTGAGTTGTTAACACTCTTTATCTGCCGACCAAAACTATTTTTATTTGAAGCATTGCCATATGAACTTACCAGCATAGAAAAATCCAGGGAGATCTTTTTCCATCTTGTCAATTGCTTCAAGAACTGACCCATAGTTATGACCATATAAAGGAAAACCTTTACTCCAGAAAAAATGGCTGCAATTGTAGTGTCTAATTAGAAAAATAGTAGAGAAAATATTGAAAATAAATTGATGACATACTTGACGAATGTGGGCTCCCCCTCCGCTCCCAACAGCTTTCTCAGGTCAGAAGTGACAATTTTCGTAAGCTCGTCACTGGAGTAAGTAAATGAGAAAATTAGTAACGAAAATGAAATCAAGAAAAGAAAACAAAATGATAAGCCAACAAGAGTCTATTGTCACTCCATTGTATCCATTGCCATTCCTATTTAATCAACTTCTGTATAATTTATATAAACTATTAGTTTGATTTCTTAGATAAAAATTAGTTGGATGAGTGACAATCGACAGGCATGGAATTGCAATGGATACATATAGGGTTTTGCAAGGTATATGAATCGAAGTATAATAACAGTATAGGTACGTAACGTTGAAGCTTGAGCAAGTTCCCTGTTTCGTGTTCCCCCTATGAAGGTGGTATAGAGATGCATATCACTGGGTGCTCGATCTGGAAACATCATAGAAGAAAAAAGTGTACCTGTTGTGCAAAATAAGTCAGAACTCAGAAGTTATTTTAGGAATAGTTTGACCTATTTTAGTTTTCTTGAGCCATGGGCTTATAAAAGCATTACCAAGGGTTTTAAAACCATTTTGTTGCTCTTTTGAAGGAACAAGAACTCCAAATCCCTCCAGAGGTCTCTTTACATTCTCCTTTTTAAAGGTGGTTATTAAGACGGAGAGTGGTAAATAGGTCACCTGCAATAGGTGTTAATGCTGTTGTTAAAACAAGAAATAGGTTATAGCTTGTTATCATGATCCTTAGCCCTTACTGATAGATGTTGTTCTGACTCGAGCTTTTAAGTTCATATAAATATTTTATTAAGTTATAGATTTTATTATGATCCTTACCAAGCGAGCAGTGATGGTGCAAGAAAAGCATGAGATGCCATTTTGAAAATGTAATCAAATAAATTTAGAAGTAAATCAATTGAAATCTAGGTCAAGTTGAAATATTGTATACCTCAGGGAGAAAATTAAGTGCAAAGGGGCTTCCCTTTTTCGTGATCCGGATGTCTTTGACGTTACCAAGAGGAGCCTGTGTCATAAAAAGTCCCAAGTCTAAAGTTATAAACAGCAAGAATGTGTCTCTGTTTGGAAATAAGAACTTCAGAAACCAAGTCAACTAAAGCCTCATAATGTGCTTCGTGAACAAAATGTAGCAGAACAATGCAATCTTTGTTTTTATTTTTCATGCTTGAATAATGCTGCATAAGAGTCGGTGGAGCTTTTAGATTATGCAGATTACAAAATGCAGCAATAAAACTTTGACCCATATCTCCATCAATGGACATTTATGGTTAAACTCTCGAGTTAACTCTTAAACACTTGTGAGTTTACAATCCTAGGTCACAAAAATCAGTTAGTTCCCATGTAAATTCTCTTTTGGTAAACTCATACATTGTCGTGTAAACTCCGATAAAATTTGAAAACTGAATTTTACTGGGAGTCTACGCGTAACCAATTCTACATTTGTTTGTGTGAAAACTGAATATTATATTTCAGAGATAAATAATGTACAACCACTAATGTGTTTATATAGGCTATTCTAACCTAATGGGCCTGACTAATGACTAAAAGGCCAATTACAAATTACTACTAATAATAGTAAAACTTCACTATTTACAACACTCCCCCTCAAGCTGGTGAATGAATATCTATCATTCCCAGCTTGGAAACAATTCTTTCAAAGTTTTTGTTGTTCAGTCCCTTAATTAGAAGATCTGCAAGATTGCCTTGGGAAGAGATTTATGGAGTGCAAATTAGACCACTATCTAATTTTTCTTTGATGAAGTGTCGGTCAACTTCAATATGTTTGGTTCTATCATGTTGCACTGGATTATGAGCTATGCTAATAGCAGATTTATTATCACAATAAAGTCTCATTGGTTCATCACTCTTTATCCTCAAGTCTTCCAGGATGCTTTGAAGCCATAGCAGCTCACATATCCCTTGTGTCATTGCCCTGAACTCTGCTTCAACACTAGATCTAGATACCACAGTTTGTTTTTTACTCTTCCAAGTCACAAGATTACCACCAAGAAAAGTGCAATAGCCTGTAGTTGATCTCCTATCCACAATTGACCCTGCATAGTCAGCATCAGTATATGCTTCAAATCTCATGCTTCCATTTCGTTCAAACAATATCCCTCTACCCGAGGTTCCTTTCAAATATTGAACAATTCGGAGTGCAGCTTGTAAGTGAGTCTCCTTTGGTTGGTGCATGAATTGGCTGACTAAGCTTACAGCAAAGGCAACATCAGGTCTAGTATGTGATAAGTATATAAGTTTGCCGACTAACCTTTGATAATTTCCTTATCAACCTTAATATCCTCTTTTGCATTCGCCAACTTTACATTTGGATCAATTGGTGTACTTGCAGGCTTGCATGCCGCCTTGCCAGTCTCCTACAGAAGATCACTAATATATTTCTGTTGGGATATGAAAATTCCTTTCTTAGAGTGAGCCACTTCAATTCCTAGAAAATACTTCAATTTTCCCAAGGTCTTGATCTCAAATTCATTGGCCAAGTGTTGGGCTAATAGTTGTTACTTACAATTTCGAATAAATGTTTATGGGACTTAAAATCCAAACTTAAGCCTAATCGGATAAAATTCCAGCTTATGTCAGTTTCTCAATGTTTATGCTTACTTACTTACAATTTTGAATAAGTCATTTTAAGGTTAGATATGTTTTGGAGAAGTTAAATGAGAAAGTTTCTGAAAAAATTCAGATGCAGAAGTTAAATTCAACTTATATGATAAGCTATTGTTCAAAAAGTCATGGTTAATTTAATATTCTTTCAAGAGTACACAATGCAACACCATATTTAAAAATTGATATGAGTTTATATTGGACAAACAAATCTTCGGAATCGTGAACAGATTTGACCTGATTAGGGATACCGAAGATCTTTAAAATTGAGGAATGTGCTAACCATAGTTCTAAATTGTGATCTATAACTGTAACTGCGGCCGCAATATAAATTATTCTTTAGAGGTGTCTTTAACGGCATCACAACCAAAATTGCATCCACATTTTTCAGTAGTATCAAGGTTTGCAGCTTAACCACGACCACAATTTAGAACCATGGAGCTGGCAACTTATCATACTAATTTGTTAAAAACAATTAAATGCTCTATAATATGCTTCTACCAGAAGGGGAAATTGACTAGTCTTACCCTTCCTCAGACAGGCGCATTGCTGTATAAGTCACCCTCTTGAGCTTAGAAGATGAATGCAGCTTGGCTGTTGAGGAAAAAAAAATCTCATGATGTGTTATCGCTGTCGTATTCTCTCTTAATGATTTCAAATACAATCTCATTCCAAGTATCTACAGGTCCCGGCATGCACCAGTGCAAGCAATCCTGTGGTGGTGGCCTTCCATCTCGGCCCCGTTTCGTAATTTTGTTAGGATCAGTGCTCCTATATGGACCAGGATGACCATCATGCCGGTATTGAAACGCTCCAGTAATATCCATCAATATCATCTTCGATCTATTTGTCTCTTTTTTTGCTGCACGGTTAAAACCTGTAACCTGTTGCTCATACATCGAAGCGAGATACTTATTTTCCACCAATTCACCGGGTGCAAGAGGTTTAACTTTCCCAGTGCATGATCCACCGGTGTTCCATCCTCCACCCTCATAATGATCGGGCGAATAGGAACGCAAAATTGTAAGTCCGGTATAATTCGGATGCGTAACAAGAGCAGTAAGAATTGTTTCAACAGATATACCAAATGCTTCGACGCTGTTGATCTTCGTATGCCGAGACTTGTCCGGCCACCACAATTGTCCTCCAACTATCTCATTGTTCAAGATGAATACAGATTGTTTAGTAAACCAATGACCAGATGAAAGAACAACCACATCAAATGTTGGGAGAAACTCCATGAACATCTCATCAGGGGATTCGAGATAGAGTTTCTCCACACCAGCTGGAGCAAAGTCAAAGGGTTCTGAATTGTGTTTGACAAGCCATGATGACCATATCCGAACAATCGTTACAGATGTTGACTCAAAATAATACCGCTGCATCTTGCGAGTTCCCTGATTTTTCGGTTCCTCTACCTGAAATATTGTTTGCAATTAAGTATTTAATTTCTACGAAGCACTGACAGAAACACCAAATACTAGACATGATACTGACATCGACATGCATGGAACCATTCTATTAGTTATGCAAATAAAATTAGTAAGGAATGAAAATAACCTGCCAAAGAATACACATCATGGACTCCATCTGGTTTCGAGCAACGGAATCTCCAATAAAAGCCAATGTCTTGCCTCTCATTAGCTCCAAAAACTTCTTCGGATCAAATCGCGGGATGTCACACTGAAAAGGCTTCCATCGCCAGTTCTCATAATCCTTATCAGGCCTCCCATTACCCTGACAATTCTGCGTCTGTGTCAATACAGGGCACGACTTGTTTGTGTATAACGGTCCCGATGAATCATATATCCAATTTCCATGGTACAGATCACAACCTACTTGACAATACAACCATTCATAAAACTAAGATATAAAAACTTGCAGAGTAATTACAAGAAAATCAATGGAAAGAATTGTCCATGTAAAATTCTTACTTAACAAGATACAAACACTAATGATTACGGCTCTATTGTATTTCCGAAAGAGAACAAAGCAAATAAAACTAACATTACCTTTCATAATTGAGGAATTGGTACCAGCCATTGGAATAGGTTCTTTTGAAGCCGAATCAGAAATTTCTAAGGCACTCACCTCCTTAGTTACTGGAACAATTTTCGGCGAAGCAGATTCACTCAAGGGTGGTTGCAAATTTGAATTGGTATCAATTTGCTCTATCTTGCTACTATTATCACTTAACACACCATCAGAAACTATGTAAGGTTGCAGATCAATGACTGTTTTATTATCTACTAAATCTAAACTGGAATTCTTGTGAAGATCAACAGAAGTTGTATTGATTTTCTGAGAGACTGATAAACCAGAAGTTTGTGAACTCTCTGCACCATTAAAATTACCATGAACAGTTGAACCAATAGGGTATGATAGAAAAAACCATGAAGCAAAAGTTATGAATACTGCCACTACTCCAACTGAAAATATAATCCGAGAAAGTGGTTTCGGATTTGAAGAACCTTTGGGAGATGCAACCCTCCAATTCATGCCTTTCATTTAGCCCTATTAGCTTCAAATTTCACACTAAACTAAACCCTATAGAAACAATCCACTCCACAGCTTTAAACAATATAAGCTGGAAACCTACGTAGCCCTGACACTTCAAATCGAAGGCGTGTCCGACTCTACGTCAGTGTCAGACACAAACGGAATACTATCACTTGTAGTATCTTCTGAGTACTTACAATCACTTTTATTTTCTCAAATTATTGTCAGTGTCCCTGTCGTATCTGGTGTCTATGTGCTTGATAAGCTTGAAAGAATGAACAGTTCAGTTGTACCAATATCAAATTACAATCAATCACCATATACAAACCTGCAATACCCACCAAAATAGATAAAACAATTAATCAAAGGGTGGATGAATATGATGGATAAACTATATAATCAATCAAGCAAAAAGGCTTATACCTGAACTTTGAAACAAAATTAAAAAAAATCATAACAAAACAAAATTAAAACATAAAGAAACAAAATTTAGCTTCAAGGTTAAAACCCCACAAAAAAAAACTTTTTTCAAATAAAATTGAAATACCCAGATAGAAAAAGTACTACTAACTTGTGTAACACCGACACTTCAGATCAAAGGCATATTCAACATGTGTCAGTGTCCTTGTCGCATCCCTGTCATATCAATGATTCATATCTTGAAACAAAGTAATTGAGTTGTACCATATCATATTACCATCAATCACTAAATACAGTTCTGCTATATCTACCAAAACTGATAAAACAAATAATCAAAAAGTGAGTGAAAATGACCCTAAACTATATGATATCAACAACTCAAATATATCAGAGAAATTCACAGATCATAAAGTTACAAAAAAAAAAATTGAGAGAAAGTTACAAAATTTAACTTCAAGATTCAAACCCCACAAGGAAAAAACATTTTTTCAAACAAATCTTAAGAAACCCAGAAAGGGAAAGTAATAAAAAACCAATTTGAGTCATTCAATGAATTCATAAATTAACATAATATTAAAAAAAAAAAATTAAATAAACCACCTAGATGATGTTGACAAGCTCTGACTAGAAAGGGTCTTCTTTTTTAGTGTCAAATGAGTATCCTCTGTGTACAAATGTAAATACTCATGTTCCATTCAGATATGTAAGTGTACTACGCTTTCAAGAAAGTGAATGTGTATACAGACTTTAAGAAGTAGTTAATGTGAAATTTGAATGAAATTTATGATGCATCATGTGGCAGGGAGCAAGATTTGTTATACAGTAACTCTCACTGACACACTCTTCAATTATACATTCTTTATTCTTCTTTCTTCACTCAGCAGAAATGTGCACGTGAGAGAGTGTGGGGGTGAAGTTATTACTGGGATTCATTGATGATGAAGAAATTCAAATTTTAAATAAATTAAAAAGGATGGATTAATAAATAACTTTTTCAGGAAAATATTTTGTGTATAATAAGTTCATTTTCCGGTCACTATTATAAGCAAAACTTTACATTTTAGATACATTTATTTAATGATGTATATGGTCTTTATTATAGACCACATACATTATTTAATGAATGAATCTAAAATACATAGTTTTGCTTAAAGAGGAAAAAATGAGAGGTGAGAGAGAGAGTGGTCGAGTGTATCGCGGTTCCCATCTCCACCGTGGGCAACCGCGCCGGTTCTCTTCTTCACCGGATGCGAGATACTCTGGGGGGGAACGGGGGCCAAGCAGG
>Ga0315914_1006824_pt1 | contig 16034 bp, 5 predicted proteins | sample MpolenodulesMG_FD_203920 | JGI IMG/M metagenome (GOLD analysis project Ga0315914, IMG submission 203920) | Medicago polymorpha root nodule microbial communities from Los Angeles, California, United States - elongated nodules | ecosystem: Host-associated > Plants > Roots > Nodule | place: USA... | reverse complement strand
ACCCCGCTTTCTTTTTTGTTGCGAGTTGAGTCCATCCCCTTCTATTACCGTCGCCCACCTTCATTTCTTTCTTCAACCGTTTCTTTTTTGATGAAATAAGATTGACATCACCATGTTGTACATTAGCCACTCCACGGCCCGGACCTCGAAGACCGAGTAGCATCTATAGCTGATGAAGACGACTTGATTCTCCGCTTCCTATAAGACATGGCTTCCCCATCATTAGAGGCAACGATAGGTTTTAGGACAGTATCACCATCCAACTCCATCTCGCCTTACACCGCAAGAACCGGAGGCGAGCAAGCACTACCTGACACAAAATTGGAACCATCCTTTGATAAAGAATCCGCTTGACTATTGGCATGCGCTTGACAAGCAAATTCGGGACTGTCCGGACTCCCACATTGAGAAGTTTTTGAATGTTCCTCAACAGGCTTTGTAGTCTCCTTATTCACAGAAACATCTTGTGCCAATTTAGTCTTCTTTGGTTAATATATTTCATTTGAGCTTCTTAAAACAAACCTTGGAAATAATGAAATTGAGATGTTAACTTACACCCTCTATCTTCTTTAAAAAAAATGTATACCCTCTATCATTACAGAGGGAAATATGTATCTAGTTCGTTAATTTTCTTTTTTACGAATGGTTATTTAGTTTATATCTATACTATATATAATGAAATGTGTTAATTATGTTTTTTGTCCCTATAAATATGTCAACTTTTCGTTTTAGTCCTTCAAAAAATTTCCTTCAACTTTTAGTCCCTATAAAAATTTCAATCACTACTTTTGGTCCCTATTTTTAAGTAAATTTTTGTATTTATTTTAATGAAATTGTGCATAAATTATAGAATATTGTAAAAATCACTCCAAAAAAAATTATAATTTTTTAACAAAACATGAATTAAAATATGAATTTTTTACCGCCAAAAATATAAAAATTCATATTTAATTCATGTTTTGGTAAAAAATTCTAATTTTTTTTTGGAGGGATCCTTATAATATTATACATTTTTCTGCAAAATTATATTTTGAAATATGAATTCTGAATATGAGTTTACTTTAAAGGATGGACCAAAAGTAATGATTGAAAATTTTATAGGGACTAAAAGTTGAAGGAAATTTTTTGAAGGACTAAAACGAAAAGTTGGTATATTTATAGGGATAAAAAACATATTTAACCCTAAAGAAAATAGTCGGCTTTGGTTCTTTTGGGCTGACTTTTTCTCTTTCCAAAATTACCATCAATTTTCAATACAAATAGCACATGTAACAAATATATAAGAAAAAAAAATTCAAATATTAAAATAAAAGTGTAACAAACAAGATATGGTTATATGTCCAGTTGTTTTTTCCATTATCCTTTTAAAAAAGTGTAACAAACAAATATGATTATATGTCCAGTTTTTTTTCTTCTTTCCATTATCCTTTAAAAAAAGTGTAACAAACTATATGAGTATATCTATGCTTGCTTTATATAAAGAAAATATGAGATTTTGGGAAGGCTTTTTCGTTATCTCAATTCTACCCTTAAACAATTTTTTCTATAATAATTATTGTTGTTGGTATCATTACAAGATAAAAATTTAGATTATATTTTTTTGTTACATTCTTGGTGTCATTGAAATAAATAAACTTTTTTAAGTACGAAATAAATAAAGACAGGCAGTCACGTGACCGTCTTTCCGCTCTTTTTATTGCGCTAACGTTTGAAAATTATGAACGGTGTTTTTTTTATGAAATTTTGATTAAATGTAAAAATATAAATGTTTTTTACTTTCAAATTATAACAAATCAAACTAACCATGATTATCTATTTCAATGAAACCAACGACATAGCAAAAAAATATTATAGATAATATTTTTATTTTTTTCAATGACACCAACAATAATCTTTATTATAGAAAAATTTGTTGGTTAAGGGTATAATTGAGATAATGAGAAAGTAAGTACAAATACACCCATTTAGTTTGTTACACTTTTTAAATGATAAAGGAAAAAACTGAACATTTAATATAGATAAAGAAAAATGATAAGATTTTTGTCAAAAAGATAACAAGAAGATCTAAATTTAAATTATGAAATATAACCATCTCTCATAAGTAGTCCATAAGACAAATGACCATAACAAAAATTTATCAATTAATATTTTTTAAGCAGTCTAACTTATTTTGGTTAAAAAAAAGTAGTTTAACCTATCAGTCATTGTAACAAAAGTATATTTATGGGGTTAAAAAAACCCATTACTCCATTTATGGGGTTGTTTTCTAGGTACAAAAGTATATTTGCTACTCATAAAAACTTAAATATTTGTTGTTATATCAATACATTTAAAAAAGTAAATATAAAGTGATATTATTTGAAGGATAACTAAATTGCATATCTGATTTCAAATCAATTAAGTCAATGTCCCCAAAAGTATATCATCATCGAGATAAAGATTGAGATGCTCAAAGAGCATTAACAAGGACGCAGAGACATCCCCTAAAAAATAAAAGAGGACGCAGAGATAGAACTAGAAACATATTATACGAGAGGTGACAAATTATATTAAACATAAATTATAGGATTGTTACTTAATTTTTTTTCATAGGAATGTCCCTTCAAAAATAAATTATAGGAATGTTTTTTGTTGTTGTTTTTAATAATATTTTCTGTACGTAGTATAATAATATTAATTGTTTAAAATAAATAATAATTTGACTACATAGTACTAATATATATATATATACACACTAAATTGTGAGGGTACCAAACAAAGTGTGGCTCACTTAAGAGATAATTGAGTCCTTTAAATACGCGATCATCTTTGGTTTTTTTTTTATAAGAAGCAAAAATAAGATTTTATTAAAATAAAGGAAGAACATCTCAGAGCACAAGAAATGCTAAAAAGATGTTAAAAAACAACAAGAATGTTTTTAAGGACATAACCTCTTGACAACACCAAATACAACAACAAGAATGCCAAAGAGCTCCCAAAGGGATATATAATCTCGAACACCAATAAAACCACTATAAGCCCCCAATTCGAACAAGTTGCCAAAATTTGCTTGGGAATCGAATAAAAGACTCTTTAGGATCTCGCTCTAAACCACTAACAAGCTACCGAAAAACCGTAGACAATACAAAAAACATCAACTACTACTCCGGAGCCAAACAAATAAGAATTTTGATATACAACCAAGAAAGCTCTTAACACACACAATCCCTTTATCTCTACTTGATTGTGTATGGATGAACAATTAATGAGAGAGAAAAACACTTTTAAGTGAATTTTCAAATCTCAAAAAGTTAATCACTAATTTTGTACTAAATGTAAAATATATATACACTCTCCAACAACTAAAAGTTGTGTGAGGGAGGTGTAAATGTCATTGTATATCCATTCGTACATCTGTCTTAAACATATTTAAAGTACGACTCTTTAACAAATTAACTAATAACATTTATTTATTTATAAAAAATAAATAACCACATGAATAAATACATATATAAAACCCTTAGGGCTTTTGGCCCTTTTTGGTGCCTACTCAAAAGTCACTCACTCCCTCTCAAAAAGCACTACTCTAAAGTCCAACCCCATATCCAACCCCACCGTACGGAACAAAGACAGAGAAGGAAGCAGCATATTAATGTTCTAAAAGCCAAATAAAGAGACTAATGTACTCTCACAAACACTAATACACATACCCATATACTCTAATATACAATATAGTAGTATAAACAGACAGAGAGAGAAAGAGAGTTTCCTACTCTTGTAATCTCTCTCTCTCTCTCACTCTCACTCACTTCATACAGTCTCATTCTCTCATCACACTTGTGTATACAAAGACATGGGACCATACCATTGTCCTTAGCTTCAAACTTGAGCCTTTTTCCTGCACGACAGGATCCGACTCTGCCGCTGCTTTCTTCACTCTCTCCCTCACTTATTACTTCTTATTCTACCTTTCTTTTTTACCTATCTCATCTCTCAAACTATATACCCTAGCCTCTCATATATACATGAAAAAATGGATGACCACCATAACAATCATGGTCATCACCATCACCATCAACATCAACAACAACAATATGATCTAAGACAACTAGTAAATGGAACAAGGTCAACCCATTTCCCATCTATACCGACGGCGGCTACGGATGAGTTTTTCTCCGGTCACCGGAATCTGACAGCTTTGTTAACTACTACTCATCCTAATCCACAGACACATCAAAACCAACATCAACAACAGTATGAGATGATGATGTTAGGTCGTGGAGTAGTTCTTGAAGATTTCAATAGTATCACTACTCATGTACCACCACCTTCAACAACAATAACAACAGCAACCACCACTGCTAGTGCTAGTGTTTCAACTCCTGAAACCACAGGTTATATGGGTGGAGATGCATCCACCGGAAGATGGCCAAGACAAGAAACTCTTACTCTTCTTGAAATCAGATCTCGTCTTGACCCTAAATTTAAAGAAGCTAATCAAAAAGGTCCTTTATGGGATGAAGTTTCTAGGTACAAAAAATTTTTACTAATTATTTTTTTCTTTCCTAATTAATTATATAATTATTTCTTCTCACATATATCTTCTTCATACTGAACTCAGTATCACTGTAGCTAGATTGCAATCTTTTTTTAATTTATTTATTTATTTTGAAGATGTTAATCATTTCAAAATGATAGTCTTTATATTTTTATTTCATTTGATTCTTAGAAATAAATAAAAAAAATGACGACAAAATGCTACTTTTCTAGATTGTGTAGGGATTTACTAAATTCTGAAATGACATGACTGCACTTGGAGTTAATTTGGTTGCTGGGGATTCGTGAAAGAAACTAATATATATGATAAATGTGCAATTTTGTTAAGCTTAAAATGAGTATATGTGATGACAAATTAATTAAACAATTGTTTATAATAAGCTTCTAATTTTTGGTTAAAATATTTTGATATGTACTTGGTTAGAGAAGCATTTAAGTTTAGATACCAAGTTTAGTAAGATTCCACCACTGTCTCGTTTTTCCACTTTGAAACTTTGTACCCCTCTTTTAAGTGCAAAATTTGTTTCCCTTTATTAAATTTCATCTTTTCATCATCATCATCATCATCATGTACATTTTCTTTATTAGAAAATTAATTTGATATAACAATTCATTGACCATTCCAATGTCTGCATTTGCTTACAAATCTGTATGAAATGACATCAAGCTGAGGCAAGCTAGCTAGCTCTTGCTTCAAAAACTACTCTCTCTCTATTGTAATTTGACTTGTCCTATGCTTAGTTATGTTTGCTATAACTAGGTAACAAGAACAACAAAAACGTCAGTGCATGGCATTGCATAAAATTATTAATTTTCATATCTCATCGTCACATCACATGATTAGACTTCTTTAGGAATTAAACTCTCTCTTCACACATTTCTAGCTAGCTAGGGTTCTATACATTCTATTTCTATTTTCTCCACAATGATGTCATCATTAATTCTATTTCAATTTTGTGCTATATTAAATAAGAATAATTAATTACACAACTTAATTAGTATATATCCTTATGTAGATGTGATTTATATGTTGTTTAATAATTAATATTTGTTTGATACCATTTTGGTTAGGATAATGTCTGAAGAACATGGATATCAAAGGAGTGGAAAAAAGTGCAGAGAAAAATTTGAGAATCTGTACAAATATTACAAGAAGACAAAAGAAGGTAAAGCAGGAAGGCATGATGGTAAGCATTACAGGTTCTTTCGTCAACTTGAAGCTTTATATGGTGAAAACAGTAACCAAACTTCTCTACCAGAAACCAATTTTGTCAACAACAATAATTTCCATTTCCAACAAACAAGTAATAGCCAAAACCCTCACAATGATCATAGCCTCAGTCTCACTACTAACTCAACTGACTTTGAAATCGATACGTCGTCATCTGATGATGGTAATGATGTGAAGGGAAAGAGGAAGAGTAGTGGAAGAAGAAGTTGGAAGGTGAAGATAAAAGACTTCATTGATGCACAAATGAAGAAGCTTGTGGAGAAGCAAGAGGAGTGGTTGAGTAAGCTTGTGAAGACACTTGAGGACAAGGAAAAGGAGAGGGCGTTAAGAGAAGAAGAGTGGAGGAAACAAGAGGCCAAAAGGGTGGAAAAAGAACAAAAGTTTTGGAGTAATGAGAGAGCATGGATTGAAGCAAGGGATGCTGCTTTAATGGAAGCTTTGAAGAATTTAGGAGGTAGAGAAATGAGTAAGGTTGAAGAAGCTCATGATCATAAGGGTGTAAATGTAATAAATGGAGCAGAGATTCAAAATCAAAATGAAGATGGGAGTGAAATCTTGAATATTACTGTGAGAGGTTCTGATAATTGTCCAAGGGATGATTCTAAAGAAGGAAACAGGAAGAGAAAAGAGAGTTTTTACTTCAACAATAATGAACAATGTTCTATGTACAATCAAGGAAGTGGTTATTGTGATGTTAATGATCAAAGAGAGGAGATTGTGAAACTACAAAGGAATGATCATGGTTCTTCACCTTCTGATTCTAATGTTGGAAATATTGTTGCTAATGGTGATACTTGCTTTCCTTTCATGATTAGTGAGGGTGGAAATTTGTGGGAGAATTTTGGCTTGAAGATCAATAAAGTAAACCAAAACCATTAACTAATGAGGGTTCATGTATAGAGATCGACGATTGTTAACTGATCGATCTAAATGCATGTTTGGATTGACGGTGAATTCGGCAGAATCACAGTGAGCCACCCTGATTTTGTTAAAAACTGTTACACTTTAAAGCTTTTACAAAATCACGGTGTGATTGTAATTTCGTCAAACTCACTCCATGATTCCAAACATGTATTTGATGTGTTTAAGGGAATTCTAGTAGAAAAATAATGTGTTCAAGTTTAGTGATGGAGATAAAGTGGAAAAGTTCACTTGCTTATTGGAATATGACAAAAGATCAGGTGAGTTTCTTTACTTTAATGCATGAAGATGGAATTCAAATTGTATTATTGCTATGTATGTTTGTCCCTTCAGTTATTATGTTTACATCAGTTGGTTACTGTTTTCCTCCTTTCCCCTCATGCTTCTTTAGTGTGCTGTTTGGGTAAACATGTACTGTGCATGCAGGTTTTTGGTTTCTGTGTACTGATCATATGGTATAAGAAGCAAATTCTTTTCCTTTGTTTATTAGGAAGTGCATATGTTGCGAATTACACCGAGTTTGATGAAATTACGTTGACACTGAATTTGTTAATGCTTTAAAGTGTAATTTTTGTCAAAATTACGATGACGATTTCATAAAGTTTACTCTAAACATACACTAAGTTAGTTTTTATATTTTTGAGTAAAATACACTTGGTCATTTTGTGAAGCATGAAATTGATGTGTTCATATTTATGTATATAGTGTAGCATCGTTTGATCAAATGGGTCATAATTGAGAGGAATTGCATTAAAGATTATAAGGAAAATGGCTTTAGAGACCTCACTATATTTATTAATGTTGCCTTTGAGTCTTCCTATAAACATTGGTTCTATTCTGAACTTAGGGTTACCATATATCAAATCCAAAGATCGATTGCTTGCTGATGGAAAATTTTATAGGGACTAAAAAGTGTGATTTTATTTTGTAGGGACTAAAAACAAAACTGTGAATATTTATAGGGACTAAAAACTTAATTAACCCTATAATCTATATGTCTTTTTTTTTTTATTATTATAAAATTCTCTATTTTTATAACTAAAACCGTTAAAGGTCCGCAATTACAACATTTTTTAGAGGTTCATATTAGATGCATCCAATCTTGTGACTTATTTACTTTGTAAAAATGTATTTTATTTTCATACCTTAAAATTTGGGCGGTGTCTAATATTGATCCGGTCTAAAGGTGGATCTTACAATTTTTAGTAAATTTAAATAAAATTTTATATATGTTCTCCATTTTTTATTATTATAAAAGTAATCTTTTACTAAAAATGGAAAGAACCCACCTTTAGACCATATTTTAAAGGTCCATATTAGATTGACCTAAAATTTTATAGTTTATTTGTTAGTCTTTTAAAGTGAGTCATTGTGATTAAAAAAAATGTTATGTATAGATGATGCATTTCAGAAAATAATGAAAATAGTCATTATGACATATTTATTATTAAAGAAATGTAAGATAGTTATTGATTTTAAGAATTTCATTTTTTTTAACAAGTAAAACTATCTCAAATTTTAAAAAATTGAAATATGCTTTTTATTGCTTCACCTTTTGCTTTGTTTTACTTAACTTCACTTCAAATACACAAGAACTCAACAATTTCATTTAGCCATGGGAAGGAACTTTTTGGTAGCCATTCAACTAGGTTTATGATGTAATTTGAAAAATTTCGCATGAACCCTTGCAGGCAGAAACTTCATAAGGAGCTTGACCAAAATAATAAACTTCATAAAGGAGTAAAAATTAAATTTCTTCCTTAAGATAATAACGAGTAAGGTTTGACTCATATATCTCACAAATTACAATGGTGCAAATTCAAACTTCTTTTTGTGAAGATATTTTTTTCATAATTAAAAAAAAGGAAGAGAATTTTTTTTTTTATTAATTTAAGTGGCAAGTGCTGGAAAAACTAACATATACACAAAATTTTGGTTACCAGGAATAAAATCTACAGCTAAGAATTCTTTTAGAAACCCTTTTTCATATCCTTCAGTACTAGAGTTGCATCCAACATTCCAACTGCTGTAAATACAAAGTACAATGGTTTCTATGAATTAAGCAATTAAATGTGTTTTTTATTTTGCAATGATAAAAATTACTTTTGAATAAATTGACTATACCATTGACTCTAAAAAAGTGTAAAAATATGAAGAAAGGAATCAACATATATACTGAGTTATCACTTGTGTTGATATCAGAAATTTGAAGAATGCAACAAAGTTGTAAGGAAGAGGTGTAAATATAATGATTTGCTTCCATAAGTACAACTGCAAGCAACTAAGATTTTACACACGCACGCACCAACATTTATGTGGAGCATGTCCATCTTCGTTCAGGAAACAGTGTACTAGATTATTATTATGTTTATTTAGATATCATAGTGTACTGGATTTGATAAGTGTTTAAATAAATGACTATATACTGTTACCAGGTTTTGTGCACGATCAATCAATATCGATACAGCAATGCATTGCAGCACATGTACCCAAAAAAAGCCATACATTGCACCACAGCAATTCTTCCTCCAGCGACACAATAGACAGTTATATATGTGTATATTATGTGGTCCTTGCTAGTTTGACTATGATCTATACCTGCCAGCTTTTGCAATTGCATCCATATATATACATGTTTAGGGTTAACTAAGAAGGAAGTATTTTTCTATCACTGTTTCAAAAAAAAAAAAGTATTTCATAATAATAAAAAGGAATAACTCAATACCTTTGAGTTTATCTCAGTTGATAGAAATATTGTATATTATATGCAGATGCCGGAGTTCAACCCTCAGACGCCCTACTTCTCCGAAAGATTTTTGCATCCTATTGCATCAAAATTTAATTTAAGACTAAGAAAGTGAGAAGGAGAATCACAATATAGTCCAATCAAAATATCTATGGTGACCCAAGTTTACTAAAAGATTTGTACAGTTATTGGTTTCTCTATAAATATATAAGAGATACTAGCAAAGTTCATTTTTTAAAGGTAGAAAGAATGAAGGATATCCTCCAAGATAGGTTGGATAGCAACAATGTATGTAGATCATTTTTTTACTAGACTAACAACAACCGATGAGTCTACATTTACAAGAAGGGAATGGATTAATAAAGTAATACTCCATCTGTCTCACAATATTAGTCGTTTAAGGTTTGTACACGATTATTAAGGAAATGATTAATTATGTTGATTTCAGTGGTAAAATTAGTAGCATTTACTAAAACACTCTTATTAATTGTAGTTAGTAGAGTAGTTAAGTTGGATGAAATCAATAAATAAGGTTATAATAGTGGAAAAAAATAAATAAATGATGCATTGGTATTGTAAAGTAGCAATTATTTTGAAAAAAAGAAAAAAGGTTAAAGAAACAATAATTATGAGACGGATGGACTATCGAGCTTCAATCTAAGATCGGGACCCCAAAGATCAACAGTTACATCAAAATCCTTTAATAAAACACCATGTGGAGTCTCTATTTAACCCACTACATGCGATCGATTAAACATAGGTTTGGTGTGAACGATAAATATTAAGCTTCAAAAAATTATCATGAGGACGTTGTCAATCAACATGCAATTCTTTCATTGCACCTCCAAAGTAAGAATTGGAGTTTTGTACGAGTTTTATTAATATAACATGTACAAAACTATATCCACTAAATTGTGGAGATTTGTACAAAGGTCTAATTTGCCATCAAAAGTTACGATTTTTCCAAAATGTCCAAACCATTACCACAAAAAAGTTGGCCAATGCAGATTTTGGGTGGAGTCCTTATGATTTTCAATCAATAAAAAATGTGTTGAAAAATGTACGTTAATGGGTTTATATTTAGCATTTTTCTTAAATAATATAAGTTTTTTGATTTTATGATGGGTCTAGTATCCCTGGTATTGAATCTCAAATTGTGGGTAAAATACTATTTATACTTATTTCCATTATCACAGTTCAATTTGCAGCAAAAGAATGGAAAGAATGAGAATCATTAAGTTGGTCTTTCAAACCGTAGGGAATCAATTTCTTCAAATTTCTTTTTGTAGAGAATCAAATACTTTAGTCTTCAAATAGTAAATTTTATAAGTATAGAGATCAAAACTAATCACTTCTTTACAAAATTTAAACTATCTATTATTTACCATTGTGACAACTCAAAATTAATGTGAGAGGACCCTATTTTAATTCCAAAAAGGGACTTCTGCCTCCTTATATGTCCTGAGTAAGGCAATTAATATGGCAATTAATCATGAAAGTGAAATTCTCCCCCCAAGTGCCTAACCGGCCCCACACATATAAAATCAATGATATATAAGAAAAGCTATTTTTCTTTTTCTAAGCACATGATTTGTTTCAATTTTGGAGAGTAGAAAAGTGATTCTAAAGATAATATAATTGATTTTAGGAAAATGTTTAGGAATGTTTATTGAGCCCTTTTCAAGGATCTTTAATATTAAGATTTTATGAAAATACATTATTCAATGCACAGAAATTTGTAATATTTAATTTTTTAAAGGAATAATTTTTAAACTTAAAATCCTTAAAAATTGTTTTGATGGCACTCATTAAGATAATTTTAAAGATAATTGATTTTCCGTGTAAAATTAATTTACTTAAAGTTATAGTTTATAGCTTTTGTCTTTTACAAATTCATTTTAGCTTTAAATTTATTGTTAAAACCACTATTACATTGATACATTGAAATAGAAATCAAATTACATAAATACATTGAAATAGAAATCAATTCATCGAAAATCAATTCATCTAAAATCAATTATTATCATCGCAGAGAACCAAATATTCACCTGAATAAAAGAAGGGTTTTGTTAACAAGTGTCTAAGGACATTGTTTAAGGAACCACAAAAAAAAAATTATGTGTTGAAAATACAAGTCAAACACTTGCGTACAATTTCTAATATACAAGTTGCTGCTTTTAGATGTTTAAACAATGCTCTTAAGATATTTGTTAGCCTTTTCCATAAAAGAAAGAAATAGTTATAGGAGGACAAAAAGGACCTCTTGTATCTGCAGATTAATCCTTTCTTGTAAAATAAGGCTAACTAGTAGGTGTGTTGGTACTTACTGGCACAATTACTATCACTACCACACAAACATACCCACATGCCATTACATGAATATATCTTACCCTCCTAGACAGGCAGTGTCTGTAGTACCTGGGAAAGAGTAGAGAAGCTTCCTGCAAAATCACTGATATTTTCACCTTACTAGTTCACAAGGGAGACATCTTGCCTGTCATTTTCGTCACACCTCACAGCATCTTTTCTTCCCACACCTTTTCACTATCTCCAATTGCTCTTTCTTGCTTCTTTCAATGCTTTATAAACAGTTCACTTTGGTTTATTGGTTTTAGATAAACCCAATATTTTTGTGATTTTTTATTGGCTTCATTGTTTTTGTCTTGTCCTTATAGTATCTTTAAGACTTCTATTTTTTTTTTTTTTTTTTTATAAAATTAAGTAAAATGTTAACTAATTCCTCAGTCCCAAATTAAGTGAGGTATTTGTTCATTTCGTATGTATTAACAAAATGTATAAGTGAAGGAAAGAAAAAAATGATTTTTAAGTGCTCTTGTCAAGTATTAATACATTCCCCTTTATCATAAATGCAAAGTGCTTCTCATTCATGGCACAATATTTGGATAGAAAGTGATTCGACTTCTGCGGTTTAGGCCTTTAAGAATGTTGATATTGTTCCTTTCCGTCTTCAGAACCGTTGGCATAACTGTTTTCAATTGGGTCTCCATGCCATTTGCTCTCATATTTATCGAGAGGGTAATTGTTGTGCGGATAAACTAGGTGAGTATGAGCATGCGGTTGTGGGTACTATTTGGTTAGACTTCATGCCTTCGTCTTTGTTGGCTGATTTTGCCCGTGACCGTATAGGTTTGCCGAACTATCGGTTTCCTTAGTTCCATGGTTGCACGCTTATTTTTTATGAGGGTCTTGACCTAGTCCCCCCTCTTGTACATATTATTTTCTCCTTTTTTTAATAATGTATATAGAGTAGGTGATAGACAATGGGGGTTTCAGTTGAGTGTCAATCTAGTTGGGATATTTATGTTGCCTCTTGATGTCGTCCCTACTTTGTTTAGCAAAAAATAATTTATCAAATTAAAAAGGATTAAAGTAATATTAATTAGAGTTATAATTAAAAATAATAATTAATATTGCATTAAAAAGCGAAATGAATCAATTATTTCATAACAATATTTTTTTATAAAATGGTCACTTATTATGGAAATGAGGTAGTATTAAGTTGAAAATCAAGTAATACAAAAATAATTCAATAAAAAATTAGTACAAAACTTACAACACAATCCAATCCTCTTTTCTTGGTTACTTTGTTTTTTGGTGATCCCTTTTTTCTTAGTTTCTAATATAAAAATCATATTCTATACCGTAAAAAAATATATTCTAAAAATAGAAAATCAAATTCAGCTAAAAAATCTCATTGTTGACAATTCAACAGGAATTTGAGGCTTCCTCCCGAAATCAAAACATGTCATGAAGCAATCAAAGGAGGCCAAATCACGTTTACACTGATGGAAAGTAAACAACATTCACAATGTCAATGTATTTTTTTTGATAATCACATTGTCAATATATATAATGAACGAAAAGATAGACAACACTGGGCCGTTCAAGGACATTTTTTTGTTACTCTTCAAAGGACATTTTAACGTAATTTTTTGATAGAGCATGTTAATTATTTATAACATGGATCAATCACTATTTTAGACATGGATCAATCATTATGTTCGGTTAACAATGGACAAGATAATAATAAAAATGGACAACATTTCCCTATTGGACAACATATAATATTTTATTAAGACTTATTAAAAATAGTAAGAACCCACCTTTAAAACTTTTATAGAGGTACTTTTTTAGACTTATTAATACTTTTGAATACTTAAATTTGTCCAGAACAATCTTAAGTTTTTTTTATTTTAAAAGTAATTTAAAAAAAAATGTTCAGTTAAGAGATTGAATGTGTTTTTTTTTTTTTAGTAATGTGAAAATCGTTTTCACTTAAATCTCAAAATTTTACACTTCGTATGAAAAATGTATATTGGTGCATCCGAGACACTAGTTAAACAAGTATATCAAGAATGTTTTGAGCTTGTGTATTAAATTATTAAAAAGTGTAAAAAAATATTGTCTTAAATGCAAAACTTATCTTTTATGTTTCCTTAACTAGTTAGCATGACCCTTTGTTTTAACATTAACGTGTCATTGCTAGTTGTTTAATGATTACAACCCAGCCAATACTATGACCATTGTCGATTATTACTCCAACCATTGTCGGGCACCACTCTAGAGACGTGATACCTGATATATTTTTTACCTTAATTCCCAAGAAGTAACTTATGACACAAGTTCATATGTTATTTTGTTAGTTGTTTTTATGTATTTTTAGAAGAGTTCAAATATATTTGAATGGTTCTGAAGCTGAAAAAGACAGAAAATGAGGAGACAAGGAAAGTAAAAACAGAGTCACGATTTTGTACATCGGAGCACGATTTTAATGCCATTTTTTAGAGTTTCAACTCGACAAATATCGTGCTACGATCTCCTAAAATTGGGACACAATTTGAGTAGCGCCAAGCCTGGAATTTGAATTTTTGGAAGGATTGGGGCACGACTCAACAAATTGGGACACAATTTGTATTTTACGAGATGAATATCTATAAAAGTTAAGCTTGTCTCAGTCCTAAGGGCTCGAAATTTTGGAGAAGAAAACACATTTATGAAGCTGAAGAACTAGAGATCGGGTGAGAAACCATCAAAACTCATTGTCAGTCATCCAATTAATGTAATGAATCATATTCTTGTATTAGTTGTTTATGCTTTAGTCATGGGTAACTAATTCCTATATGATTAGGTCCTAGAGGACTCTGTTCTAACTTTTAGCCATGTTTTCGTGAACCTCGGTCATAAATGCATGATCTTAATAGGACAAGGGTAAAGAGACTTGGTTAAGAAGAGTAAGGCCTAAGTGAACATTTGTTTATGTTTTCGTTCAACCACTCCATTTTGATGATGTATGAGAGGCAGAGCCGGACCTTGAGGTGTGCAAGAAGCGTTACTGAACCGAGCCTCTAAAAACTATGGGTCTAAAAAAAAATTATAATACCCACCCCCACTTAAATTAAAAAATTATATGTTTCTTTTTTTTCTTCAGTACACGTATAAGTTTTTTCTAGACTCTAGTTTCATTTTCTGCACATAAATTTGATGTTATTAAACCACCATCAATTTGAATAATCACTTAATCAGTTAATTTGAAAAACTATTTCATTGAAAGAATCACAACAATTATTTCTTTTTCGCATAAACCATTCGTTTTCCCCTTTCCTACGACGTATGAGTGACATTCCAAACGACACCGTTAGGTAAATTTCACCTCTCTTTCACTTAATTTTATTTTGTTTTGTTTCGTGTTTAAAAGTTCTTCTGATTCTGATTTTTTAATGAAGCTTAACTACACAAAAAGAATTGCGTTTTGATTTTACTGGAGTCTATTTTAAAAATAGAACTGAGCCTCATATTTCATAGGAACGGCCCTAAGAGGAGAAATAAGTCTATGGATAATGCCTAAATCAGTGAGGTATTTGGTTAAAGGACTAAATTCCCCTCATTTATTTTGAAGTGACTTGGGTGCGTTGGCCAAATTGTAATTTTTCCATATTAAACCTAAAATATGATCAAGAAATGTAATGTAACATTTAAACAAATGTTCTAAACGGTGGTGATAAGTGGTGGGGGAAGCATGTGACTGAAGATATTGATTTTTACTCATACACAAGCTTTGCAAGATGTAAGAACATCTTTATTAGAAAGTACAATATTACGTTAACTTAGAACATGTTTAAAGGGATGGCTATCAGGTGTCCTAGTCTTAAAGTTCGATAAATAATAAGAATTAAGGTTAATTAAGTTTTTAGTTCCTATAAATATCTGCAGTTTTGTTTTTAATCCCTATAAAAATAAATCACACTTTTTAGTCCCTCCAAAATTTTCTTTAAGTGTTTTTAGTCCTTCTTAAATTATGTTTAAAATTTTAAATTTTTTAATGATTTTTTACATACTTGTTTAAAATATTATAAAATATTTCTCTGCAATAAGTTAGCTTAAAATTTTATTTTTAGGTCCAAATTTTCGTTAGTTTTATCTTGAGTTTTTGGCGTTTAAAAAAAATTATATTCAATTCATTACATGTTAAAAAATTCTAATTTTTTATAAAAGAGATTATTATAATGTTCTTAACATGTCTGTTAAAAATCATTTAAAAATATAAAAGTTTAAGTATAATTAAACAAATTTTAATTTAAC
>Ga0315914_1006823_pt1 | contig 16036 bp, 14 predicted proteins | sample MpolenodulesMG_FD_203920 | JGI IMG/M metagenome (GOLD analysis project Ga0315914, IMG submission 203920) | Medicago polymorpha root nodule microbial communities from Los Angeles, California, United States - elongated nodules | ecosystem: Host-associated > Plants > Roots > Nodule | place: USA... | reverse complement strand
TACACATAGATATTTTAGTAATTTACTTAATTTATTAACGGGTACGGATACCCGCGGGCACGGGTATCATCAAATCCGTATCCGTGTCCATAAAATAACGGGTAGTTAAATACCCGTTTATTATACCTGTGGGTACCCGTTTAACTACCCGCCCCGTGCCCATGACGGATTTTATCTGCGGATACCCGCGGGCACGGATTTTTTTGCCACCCCTATATGTAGGTGATGTAGGGGTGGCAAAAATACCCATGCTCATGGGTACCCTTAGGTAAAATCCATCACAGGCACGGGACAGGTAGTTAAATGGGTATCCACGGGTATAATAAAAAGGTATTTGACTACCCATTATTATATGGATACGGACACGGATATGATTGTACTCATACCCACGGGTACCCATACCCGATAATAAATTAAATAAATTACTAAAATATCCTTATACGTCTTATCTTATTATTTAAAGTTGTTACCTTTTAAATTTTTTTTAATTCATCTTATTAAGTTCACCGTTTCCACTTCATTCACATCATAAAACCTATCTTATGGATTATGTAAGAATCATGAATTTTCTATGGATTATGTATGATTTATGAAATTTTGAATGGATGATGTACGGATGTTTAAAAGTTGAAGTTTTTTGGTAATTAAAAAAGTTATTATTTGTACCAAAAAATAAATAAATTCAAAAATTCATGGGTACCCATGAATATCCATGGATACCTCAATATCTGCGGGTTCATGAAGGTACGGGGCGGGCACGAGTATCATATTTATCCAACAGGGCGGGGACGAGTATCATGATATCCGTACCCACGGGTACCCATTGACATCCCTAGATGCAAGAAGTGGCTTAGGGTGATGAATGGCCTCAAGAAGCTAATTTAGGAAAAAGAGTTAAGGCTAACGGTGGAAATCATGGACATGCATTTTTCGAGTAAGAATCATCTCAATTTATCATAATAAATAGAGGATGTTATTTAAAAAGAGATAGACATAAAAAAATAAATCATGTAATTAAGTGAGTCTCATCTACATCAATTAATTTATATTTTATTCAAACTTATTTGGATGAAGATCCTCTCTATTTAATAGACACTTTTATTTAGAGAGGTGGTAAACATTAGAATGATATTAAATTGTTTTATTCTATGAATTTATCTTTCTCCAAACAAAAATGTCCATTAATCAGAGAAGATTTCAACCAGCTTATGTTTTATCTCTTCAAATGAATAAATGGATAAAATCCTTAACATAAATGATCCCAAGTCCTAACCCAAGCTTCTGCAAATTTAATTTGAGGAATGCTAGCAATACATCTTCTAACACACACTTTTCAACACACTCTCTTTGATGGGTTAAAATTCACATGGGTTCCACCAAATCATGTGGGTCCCATGTAAATTTGGTGGGTCCCATATGAATATTAATCAATCAAAGAGAGTGTGTTGAAAAATATGTGTTAGAAGTTATATTGCTAGCATTTCTCATTTGATTTTATTTCATTAACAGCTCACTTGGAATTCACGATAACATCCAAGTCACCATTCAACACACCCTCTTGCTCAACCCATCAATGGAGGTAGAGTTTGGTCTTAGACTTTTTTCTGCCCGCCGCCAATGGTCTACTATGGCAGCCATATTGCACTAGTATCATTGCCAAGAAACTCCTGAAAATCGTCTTTTCTCTGATCCACACCTGAAGTAAATGGAATGTAGACTTCCATATTGTAAAATAATTTATAGCCTCTTATGACAATGTGGGTGACTAAAGGTTGTTCCAGATTGATCTCTACACATACCCCAGAAAACTTGCCACGAGAGTGAATGGAAGTAAGGCGATCAACCTTCAATATGGTTTCTAGCACTGAACCAATAAGAGAAAAATATCGTTGTAAAGCTCCATAGGCAGCCTTGGAATTATGATCCAGTTTGATACTTTTTCATTGCTTCAACAGTTTGCAAAAACATCCTCCTCCCTCGTTGGATTATTAAGTAATGACCCGCAAGCAACCATGGTCCTTGTAAAAATTGCAAAGTATGGAAAAGGATTTGATGGAGCATTGCGTTTATTTTGCAGACTGATTGTTTGATTGTAAAGAGTGAATGTAATGGTTCATGATTTGATAGACGTGAGTAGCAACATCCAAAATTGTTATGTTCTAATAAATTAATTTGCTTAGTTTTACTCTTTTTAATGACATAGTCTTAATTCAAAGGCAGGTATTCCACTGAATATTATATCCAAATATTACAGTACGAAGGATCCTAACAAATTGAGTTTTAACAAAAGAGGTCTTCACATCCATTGTACAAGTATGTCCATAGAAGGATAATAATTTCTAAATAGCATTTGCACAATTTAGCCAATACAAAGAAAAGAACCAGTCCTAAATCTCGGTCATTTAGTTTATGAACACATCCACACATGACCTATCAAGTTTTATTAGTTGCAAGTCAAAGAACCTTAGCTTGTTCCAAAATCCAATGATTCCCATCTGAAAGGACGGAACATGTATAGAACTTCGGGTGAGCTCTTAAACAGAAGAGCCACACAAACACAGACTGCTGCTATGGCCACCATAGAGAGCATTGCAGGTCTGTATACCATAGACCTTCCTACTGCAGTTCTACAAGAAATTTTAGTATCACAGAGTTTACAGTTCCCTTGGCTACGTCTTACTTCAGCTTTTCCGATCTCTAAGCTAGTGAATGACTCATTTTGCTTCGGGTTTTTATTGCTCTCTGTTGTATTGCTGGGAATCTCAACCACCACATGAGCTGCTCCTTGTGTTTTGTTAATTTTTTTCTGCACCAAGTGAATGTAAGTATAATGGCCACGTAATCGCGCATAATCCTCAGGTGTCGAGCCTGTACTGTCACGGGCATTCTTCCATGCCTCAATTCCCACCTGTAATCAAAATTATGTTACTGATGTAGTGCTGCTAAGGAACACGTGATGCACTAGATTACCAAAAAGCCAAAATAAGGGGGGGTTCACACAAGACACAGTTCTCTATAGAACATGTGAAGTCAGTGACCAAAGTAGTTTGGCAGGTCAGCCAGCTAAATGATTGGTACCAATAAAATTTATGAGCAATTCAAATGTCACTAGCAGTATATAAGTGTGGAATTGTACCAGTTAAAAGCAGGACTCCGATATGATGACTATAAATAAATAAGAGTTAAATGCAACTGTGTGTGTGCGTATGATAAGAAAATCTCCGAAATATTAGAAGAAATCGATTCTTATAGTGATATAATAAGTTAAGGTGGCAGGAATTTTACCATGCGAGGATCATTAGTCAGAGCATCCAGTACATCCTCGGAACCATCTTTTCCCGCTGCTATATGAAGTGGTGTCAAACCGGCAGGACCAACAGCATCAGGTCTAAACAAGTAGCTATGATTCTTTACACCAACTAGCGTCTTGTCTTTGGGTCCTAGTTCATCACATGTATTGTCAGGAACATATCGCAAAAGCAGCTCCACTAACTGTTTGCTATTTCTCCTAACAGCTCTGTGAAGAAGACCCATCTCTGAAAGTGCTTGATACAATGTAGGGTGATCTCCTTTATTCACAGTTTCATCAAGGAGTAGGTTCAACAGTTTTTTCACCACTGCACACCAATCATGGTCCATTGAAAACTCCATGAGCCACGTGAACCGTTCTAATGGAAAGAGATCTACACCAGAGTTCAAGTTAACCATCCTATATTTCAACTGGCTTCTGTGAAGAAGCCAGCCCATTTCATGAATGAAATCCATAGCTTGACTTTTGGCTTTAATTTTTCCAGTCCCTTCAATATCTGGATCAGTTTCACTTGATTCTAGTAGAGGTTCAAGCATGCGGATCTCTGAGCAAACATCCTCTTCTGCCACTATGAAAGGAAAGAAGCTGCTACTCAAACCCTGGTCCTCAATCTAGCAAATCAAAAAATGAAGTAGAAAGCTATAGCTCAGTCATGTAGCATTAAGATAGAAGTGCTTATCTTCAGTAAAAAAAATGACACACTGGAAAATGGATGCACCCAACATAAAAAACAGCTTATGAGTTAGGATATAATTAACACTCAACAGTAATCAGCGTGGATTGAAATGTAGCATAAAAGTAAAAATCGGGAAAAAGATGAATTTGCTTATCCCCCCTCTCATTGAGTAATAACTAACATGTAACCCCTGACTACTTTTTTCTGTTGACAATTTGTGAGAGTGAAGAAAAAAGCACCTCAATAAATCCTCTTCCATTTGTCACAGGTACAGAACATGAAAATTGGATGCACTGAAGTTCATCAAGCTCCTCGGAGTATTGATCCGTTGACTCATGAGCATCTTCACAGACCAGATATTTTCCTTCTAAAGCACACATTAACCTAAGGACAAGTTTGAGGGTCATATAAAACACTAGTCCCACAAAAAAAATACATATGTTCAAACAAAATCCAGTAGGTCAAAGTCACTTAAAAATTTTGCATTTAATTTAACTACCAACATGCAAAGGATTTGCAAGTCAGAAAGCAACAGAGATTACCTTGTGGCAGGGCGCATCAGGTTGACACCTTTAACAGAAAATTGAGCTCTCTTTGATGCCGGTACAGCAATTGGACTAACAGTCCAAATTTTGCTATAATTGTTGCTTCGGAAAGGTAGTGATGTATCTATGACAACTTGACCTGCACCATAAAAAAAGAAGTAAGAAAGAAAAGATCAATTTTTGACTTATGTCATCTAGACCATAAGAATAACAACAGAGACATGAGAAGAGACCGTTGAAAATGAATGCCATTTGATGTTGCACTCTGATATGAACCCATCCAGTCCTCCAAAACATATCATCTGAGACATCCAGCAGCTTAATCAAACTGGAAGTCAGATCACAGCAAAGCTGTAAAAAAGCAGTCAAGTCGTGTAAGATGAGGATTGCCGTACGATAGCAGAAATAACCGCCAATATATAAAGGTTGATAGTTTTAGAAGGAAAAAACTTACTTCTTCCCACACAGCCTCAGCCTGACGCAGATAAATGGTCAAAACAATACAACCAGGGCGTATGTAGCTCTCAATATCAGTAGGACTGTGGGATAACCAATCTAGAATCTGCCAATTGAAACCCTCAATAAGATTAAATTTCAAAAGAAAGAAATGAGAAGTTACTCGTAATTGCTTATAGTAGAAAGCTTGAAGTACCTGTGCTCTAAGTACAAGAGGAAATTCATTTGGCTCTTTACCGAAGAGTTTAAAAACAATTCGGTCTGTGCGACTCTGAATGGAGGGAACAAAAAATTAACTGTTAAAACAACGGTAATCACAAATTCTCAAACATATAAATATTTAATTTAAAAAGCATTCCTAAACAGCCATGGTTAGAAATGGGAAATAATCACCAATACTTATTGGTTTATTCTGTTCTGTTTTCCACCAAAGATCCTATTTCATTTTACTATTTTGGCAGGCGGCTTGAGTTTGATCAAACATTAAATGGAGCAAGTGCTGGAATTTCAAAAAACTAATAGAAGAAATAGAGCAAGTAGTAGAAAAGAAAGCATAGAAATCATGCAAACAAGGCAATTGAAGGCCCTGAGCCATGTTGCTTGTTAGTCGTTACAGTCACGACAAAAAGGTTGGCACCACAAAACATGTAAAACACCACAACTTCACCGGTAAGTTAAACCAGCAAACATCACACATTGCCTTAACACATGACTGACTTATGAGGGTTACCGAATACATCCTCTATCCATAAATGAAGTCAAATAATCTTAATCATGGGGACGTGTTTTTCACTTCCATTTGAGTGCAAAGATGGTACAGAAAAGTCAAGTAAAATAGCCAATTCAAAATAGTACAGCAAACAAACAGACCTGGGCTTCTCCGCTAGAACTAGAAGGGGACTGGGCAGATGCAGAATCTGAATTTCCACTTGTTTGAGGTGGACTTGACTGATGAGAATCTTGTTGTGTCCAAGGGTAGTCAACAGAGCTAGTAGCAAGATTTGTAGAGACGGGCAGTCTTTCTAGATCTTCCGTGCCATCGTCTGAGTCAACATATATGTCATTCAAATCAAAATTATTCATCTTTGTTTGTCCACTACTATCTCTTGCTTCCGAGTAAGCCGGAGGACTGTTTGAAATGCTGGGCTTTATTGAAGATATGAGTTGATGATCAGAGGTCCTAACATCATGTGTATGCACCATTTCTTGTTGCATTTGATTCATAGATGCAGTTTGATGTTGTGTTATAACAGTTGGAGACCCCTGAGAACCATTGGAGAATAAAGCTGATACCATCCCTGAATTTCTTGAAGAACCCCCTTCTCTCAACAAATTCTCTTGTTCTCGTAAAAGGTTTGACAAGTTCTTGCTCCCTTGTTCGTCGTTCTGACTTGCAAGACTCCTTAGAAGATGAGTTAGTAGATCCTGATCTGTAGGCTGATCTGACCTGTCAGCTATAATTAATTTAAAACGTCAATACCCATCCAAAGAAAACCTCAGCCAAACTCATAACATAAATAGCAACCAAAGGAATAGATGTGAGAATACTCTTACTAAGCAAACATAGATCCTAAATGTCATTATTGCCATATGATGCATAAAATAAGTGCCCCGTTATTATAAAAATAATCCGTCTCATAAATCATAGGCTTGCAATGTCGCATGCAAGTTGACACATACAAGTGAAATATTTACAATTCCTAAAAATTGATTGCATGTCAATCGCTGAAACATGCGTATTCTAAAAAGGAAGAGAACACAAATTATTGTATTGTCATGTATTTCAACCATTTTCAACATAAGTTCCCATTAATATTGTAACCCCCGTATCCTTCTTTAGAGGCCAATTGTTGATCTCTCAGACCAATTTAATGCCAACGTAATAAAAAGATGAAGACATCTTGTGTTAGTTTTAGAAAATTTCAAGACTAAGATGAATTTATGAAATTCTTTAATAATTTGATCCCATCAAAGTTCCTTTGTGTCTTATGCCTAAATGCCATATATACAAGCAGTAGACTATATAAAATGTTGTGAAAATCGAGAGTCTAAGCAAGATCGGGAGAGGGTTAAAAGATTGGGTTAAAGACTAAATATATCTTTATTTTTTTAACAGGTAGTGCCTCTCTGTTTTTTCTAAGGTGGGACTTAAAGGCCCAAATGTTGTCAATTATTATTAGGTAATTTCCCAATCCGCCCCCCTAAAATGCGGCTTTTTCCCGGTAGCACGTTTTCAATAGTGTATTTTTGGGGGCTTTGAGCATATAGGGGGGCAGTTTGCAGGATGGTGCGATTCCACAAGGCAACTCATGATCTTGCAACATTGATTAATATATAAGGTTGGCTTGATGGTTGAGCATAAGGAGGCTGAGGGTTCTATACCTACCCACAACATAACAATAACATACCAACATTTCTCAAAAAAAAAACTATAATTGGTTCCGTGTGAAAACACAGACAAACTACTACACCAACAGGTGCAACCTCCCATAGTTAGCATGCCTTGCCAGTTAAAACTACAACTGCGATAACCAGATTTGTAACTAAGCAAACTAACTTCCTGTAGCTACCAAAGGATCAGTTATGTACAGGAAGAAATAACTTAAATTAATACAATGACTTTCCTCATTTCAAACCAATTCCTCTAGGCTATAGTTGCAAAGATAATGATTTAAAAAAATATAGAAAAACTCACAATGCATATTTGAAAGTATCTTCAATAAACTAATCAACAGATAACTACTAGTCTGATCATCATTTGTTGGACTTCCATTAGGAACAGCTTCTTGATTTGTTTTCCTTCTCCGTTTGTTATGGCCAGCCAAGCGTCTTCGACAACTTCTCTTTCCTTCATCGAACTCTTGAAGTATGTGAAACCTGTTGATGGGGTAAAAGAATGTCATGCAATAGTGTTATTTACATCAAACACTTACATAAATTTTTTATTTTTTTTTGAGAGGAATCCTACTACAAAATTATTGAATAAAGGAGTACTAATAGAAATCCATCATGATATTAGGCAGTATTGAGATATAGTTTACAATTTTCAGCTAACTTGTAATCACAGATGGCAGCCCATAGCACCAAACCTAAAAAATGCTATAGCGGTATGGCGGATAGCCGGATAACCGCTGTTGCGAAGACTTAAAAACAGTGTACAGAGTAAACACAAATTCCAACAAGATACATAAATACTCAAAAGTAGAAAAGTACACAAAATTAAAGAGACAATCATACTTAATAATTTGCCTTAAAGGAAATCATACTTAATACTCCCTCTGTCCCAAATTATATGTCGCATTGGAAAGAAAAAAAATTGTCCCAAATTATACGTCGCTTTACAATACCAAGGAAACATTAATGTTACTTTGTCTATTATATCCTTAACTATTTATTGCTCTCTCTTCTTTCAATTCTTCAATTTATCTTTCTCATACCATTTATTAAGGGCAATTTTGTAAAACAACTCATTACATCTCTTTCGCATATAAAATTAATTACATGGCCAAAACGTCAGATAATTTGGGACGAAGGGAGTAATTATAGTCAACTTTGTCATTTCCCATCAAAATCAGGTTATAAATGTAATCTAAATATAATTAGAATTAAAAAATTGAAGAAGTATAACAAAGGCTTGGACATAATTAAATTAAATTTAGTTTTTTTTACTCGCTTAAATTTAATTTAAATAAAAAACGAAAGAGTTTGGGACTGTAGGTCGTGAGGCCAATAATCCTCCTCGGGAAAAAATGGGAGAGGAATTGCACATGTTTGGCCCAGTTAGACAAACCCAAATTTTGCACTAGGGATGCGTAGGCTGTGACAGGTAAAAGCCCTAATTTTACACTGATTATTCAATAGCGAGCATAGTTTGTATGTCGGTGTCGCATGTGCAATGAGATCAGTTAATTATATAGAGAGATCTCACATGGCAGACCTTAGAACAATGGCACATTGCAGGCGCGGGGAGGGGGAGGCGGAGGAATCATGTCGCGTGCAAGAGAGCGAGGCCCTTTCTTCAAAACCCGACCCACTACACTATTCTGCTATCGCGGCACCATCCACAACATAGATTTTCAGATATCGATTACATTTTGGAGCGGTAATTAATTAACAACAATAGCATTTATTTCCTATACACACATAACTATCAACCAAAGCAAAAACAGAAAGCAATCAATAAGAGGAAATTAATTACCTACTACACTGTTGACAAAACCTCTGCATTGCATTTCCCACAAGAGCCCTACTAGCCTTAGAATGCATCTCACAAACTTTATGACGTCTGTGATAATCCTTACCTCTACTCAGATCTGCACCACAGTCTTCAACCTGACAAACAGCTCGATTCGAAGTTCCTCCAGCTCCTCTACTCTTTTTTCCATCCCTTTCCACTGCCGGGGAAACATGTCCTGCAAGATTTAAGCTAAGTGCACCAGCTTCATCATTCAAACCATCATCTTCCAGCACAATAACTCTCCTTTTCTTCTCCCCTTCCTTATCCCCCTTCTCAAGATCTCCTTCCTCGGAGCATGAAGAAGACGTATTGGAAGAACCTCCAGCCCCCGGGATCCCAGACCCTAGTGGGAAAAATTGTTGTCCCACTCGCAAACTCTCCGCCTGCACCGGATTCACACGGCTAGCTATAAACAAATCACCATCCCATCTCCAATCATTCAAATTCCATTCTCTTGACCTCTTCCCCATCCCACTCAAATCAGATGAACCCCCAACACCGTAAAAATGATAATTCTCAGCACCCAATCTTTCCCCCATGATCACAATTCACAATTAAGAACTCTCAATCTAATTATTACTCCACAACACAAACAATTAACCCTAAATTTAGCTTAAAATACAAAATTAATGAACTAATGAAAATACAAATCAAAGTGATTAAGCCTTAATTCATCCCCAACAATCCAAAAAGAGCACACGGACACAACCATGGTTCCAATTAAGAGCTATCCACATAATCAAGTACAACAGTACAAGTAACTAATCATGAACTCTTCCAATTTCACAAATCAACAACTCTGTAACAGAAAAACCTAGCTGAGCTCAAAGTAGTACTAAAAAACAAGCTTTTCCAAACAAAAAAAAACGTAAAAATTGATGAAAACGTGAAGTGTTGAACTGAGAGAGGTGTACGTCAGAGAGGTAAGGTTGGAAGGAAAGTAGATCGGCGGCGAGTGTGGCACGCAAATGGACAAGAGGTTCTGTGGATGGAAACGGCGTTATTGTTGATGATGATGACGATGAAGAATTACGGTTGAAATGATATTTTATTGTTGTTTTTGTTTTGGGAGAAACAACGGTGTGATGGTATATTCTGTTATGGAACACTACTTACATGATAGATAGATACATACATTACATACATAGGTACCCAAATTATTAAAACAATAAAAAGAAAATAGTATTTAAGATAATTTTACTATATTTGATTCTTAACCAAGTATAACATGTGAGGAATTATATTTGGTTCAATTTATATGAAGATGATTCATATCGACAAATGCGACAATTTAATCTAACAATTTTGAATGATGGATGATCTATAAGATCGATGTTCTTTAAACTTTGAAGTACGTTTTAATTGGGTGAGTTTTTGAAACTTAACTCACTTAATATATGTTTAGTTCCACTTTTATAAAAGTTAAATGTTAAATTGATTCTAACATTTTAGTTATTTTCGAGTATAATTGATTTTGTCGAATTGATTATTATAAAACTTAGAATTTATAGTTTTTTTTTTCACCGTAGAGTTTATTTTTACACGTAAACATACACTTAAAATATGGAGTAAGAAAAAATAGAGTAAGTCTAAAGTGGAGGTAGGGATGGGGAACAGTACACCCCACCGGCCTCAAAGTGGTGGGCCAGTGGCACACACTGCGTGTCTCTCGCCCTTTACCTTATGGGATGAGGACCCAAAAAAGATGCCATTTGTTGACGTAGATCCACACATCACTCATCTTACACTGCTAAATTCTCTGTACCAAATTGCTTATATTACTCACTCACACCGCGTTTCGTTAAGTAAACGTCACATTCCTCCACTTCTTTCTTTCCTCTCTCTATGTAACAAAGTTCTGTTTTTTTCCCTTATCACCACATGCCATTTGCCAACCTTAAGCCAACCACGTGTGACCACAAAACGACAACCTCACTTTTACTCTCATTATTATGATGATTGTAATTATGATTATGATGATATGACATATGAATATATATGATCACTCCTTTTCATCACAGGTTGTGTAATTAGGTGACATGTAAATCTTAGTTATTGAGAGTAATGTGTTGCTAATACTACGTCTACTGTTTTTTTAAGGAAGTTTTCCTAATCTACTTCTTTAATAAAGCTTCTCTCTCTTCAGTATGTCGTTATTAGCAAATCTTTCACATGCATTGATACTATACTTACCGTCCCATGCTCCTCGTCGACACTACTTTTACATACAGACAGTCAAAGTCTCTCTGGATTGGTCTTCGATTGAAGAGACAAAAATAACATAAACAAGATATATACTTTTTTTTTTTTTTTTTGTCAAGATATACTTATTTTTTAGTTGGTCATAAGACATAAACATAAATATTAATCATCTGGACTACATGCATAAAATATATATAGTACATCATTTAAATATTTTGATAAAAAAGAAAATTGATACCATTTTCTTGAGTCTAATGAGTCTAAATATTTTTCATATGTGAATTGTGTTTTCTCTTTTTACCATGTAACTCCATATAAAGCATTGTCTTAAAAACTTGACCAAAAATTGAACTAGTGTGACTTCTGATTCAACTCGTTGAACAATTGTGGTTGAATCAAATAATAAAGGCTTAATTGCAGTTTTAGCCCCCTAACTTTCCTAAAGTTGCGATTTTGACTCCCTAAGAAAAAAAAACTACAAAACAGCCCCCTAAGTTTTGCAACAGTAGCAGTTTTGGCCCCCAAGGCTGATATTAACTTGGTCTACGCTGACGTGGCACCCTAAGTGAGGTGCCACATGTTTTTTTTTTGTTTTTTTTTTGCCTTGGGGGGCCAAAACTGCTACAGTTGCAAAACTTAAGGGGCTGTTTTGTAGTTTTTTTTTAGTGGGCCAAAATCGTAACTTTGGGAAAGTTAGGGGGCTAAAACTGCAATTAAGCCAATAATAAATAAATAATATATAAACAAGGATGTATTGAATAAACAAGAGTTATAACAATACTATTTCTCCCTAAAAAAAATATTATTTCTTTTTCCCACGCAACTAACTTCTCACCTGCCCTCCAAAATTTTCCCTTGTTCGAATTATGTGCTAGTTAGAATTTTTGTTAGTTTTAATATATTTTATTTTGCCTTCTTCAAAAATAATATATGCAAGGATAACATTAGTGGAGTGTAATTGTTTGCTTTGGATCGACTTTCAGTCAAAGTTGTTCGAACCGATGAGTTCTATATCGGTTTAGTTTGATTTGATTTGATTTTCTCTATTTTCAAAAATGGAACTGAATTGTTGATATTGATTTGTTTGAAAATACAATTAAAAAAAACATATTCTGATTCCATATCAGTTTTAAAACAATACATATTAATTTAGAATTAAACAAAGTTTTTACCAAAATAAAATACATATCAAATTAGAACAATCAAGGTGTTGAAACTTCAGGCGCATATTTAAACATTAATATAACTTTTTTGTTTGTCACAGGAGTATGGTATGCTTGGTGTTGGAGAAACAATACTATTTTTGAGGATCAACATTGGCGTATTCAAGAAGTGGTGCGAAAGATCTTTTTGTTACATGACGAATGCATTTCGTACTATCCCAATCTTGGTTCAGACCCACACTCATCGCACCTCTTAGCTCATTGGAGCCCCCCTCCGGAAGGTACACTCAAGCTCAATATTGATGGTAGCTTTTTAGAAGACTTTGGTAGTTTAGGAGCTGGTGGTGTTGTTCGCAACCACGATGGAGATTGGATAGCTGGTTTTTCTCACTATGAAGTTGGAGGTGATGCGTTGTTAGTTGAGTTACGTGCTATTCAAATAGGTCTTGATTTTTGTAGTAAAAAAGGTTATGTCAACATTATTTGTGAGAGTGATTGTTTGGAAGCAGTTGACCTAATTATTGCTGGTCGTGATCATAACTTACACACTTATGCTATTGACATCCTTCATATTATAGATGTTTTGCATGGAAATGGAAATACAACATTGGTGCATGTTATTAGGGAACAAAATATGTGTGCAAATTTTATGACTAAGGAAGGATCACATGCAAGGTGTTCTGCTCACTGGAACTGCCCTCCTCCTGGCATGGAATCTCTCATCCTGAGAGATAAGCTTGGAACTTAATTTCGGCTCTTTCTCTCTTTTTTTCTTTTTCTTTTGCCTCGTTACATTGTAACACTACAAAAAAAAAACATTAATATAATTGTCTTAACTTTTTTTTAGGGAGAATTGTCTTAACTTATAAATCATTTATATTATAAATTTACGTATAACAATAAGGTTTCCAGAAATATTATAATTATATTAACCAAATATTTTTCAAAAGTAAACTTCAAACAAATACCCCTTGGATTGCTCATAATCATAAGGTGGGAGTTTTTTATACCAACGCAGACTATTCAGTTCATCAAAGGAAGAAGATTTTATGTTGGAGCTCATAAAGTTCTGTGAAAAGTAGAGGTGTCAATAGAGCCTAAATTTCAAAGCTCACTTAAAAAAGTTTTCATCAAGCCTACTAAATTAAAGTTCTCTAATTAAACAAAATTATTTGGGGTCAAGCCCACTATAAAATCTATTTATTTGTGGGCCTAAAAATGCCCCATATTAATTATTTTGGTAAAAAAAAAAAATATCGGTAAAAAAAAACTTTTTTTTTGGTAAAAAAATGTAAAGTTTTTTATAAAAAAAACTATGTTTATAGAAATGTTGGGGCTTTGGGGCCTTTTGATTTTTTTATTTGTGGGCTTGCATGAATGTGGGCTTTTTAATCTTGTGAATTTTCAAGCCCCCTTACTATGTGGGTTGGGGCCAAAACTTCAAAGCCCCATGATATTGATACCTCTAGTGAAAAGGTTATGCAAATTGAAGTGTATATTGAAAGATTGAACTGAGGTTTTTTTTTTTGTTGGACTTCAATGTAGGGCATATTTTAAGTGTGTGCGTGAGGAGGAATTATGTTAGTATATGGGGCACTGTTAGCATTGGTTTGGTTCGGTTCGTCGGTTCTTTGAATCTCAAAATAAAAAATCAAGAACTAAAAATCAGTTCTCTTTACATATCGGTTTGGTTTTAAACCGAACCAAAGAAGGTCTAACTTTCGATTTGAATTTTCAATTTCGGTGGTTTTATCCAAACCAGTTACACCCTATTAGCGATAATGACACTATGTACAAGTGCACTTTCAATCGCAATTTCTCTTGAACTCCTCATCACATCACAAGATAGATGACAGGAGAAAAAACCTTGGTGCCTGAATGCAATGAAGATCACTAAAAAACTGAAAATCGAGATAGCTTTTTCAGTGTCAACTATAATAGCAAAACCCAAGACACTAAGACAACCTTAGACCAACCCAAGACACTAAGACAACCTTAGACCACCTCCAATGGAGAAGTCTTAAACTTTTTAAGACTTGATACCTATTATATATCCCTATTGGAGAGAAAAGTTGTTAGAGTTTTATAAGACTCAATGTCTCACTTAAGATCCCCAATTTTAAGTGGGACTCACATTTTTTAAATATTAAAAATTGAAATGTAATGATATAAAGGAATAATTTTTGGGTGGACACAAAGATTTGAACCCTCTATTTAGTCACACACACACAAAAAATGGACATGCTAAAATCATTTGAAAATTAATAATTATACTTAATTGTTATTTTTTTCTACTTTTTCCTTTTTATGTATGTGTGACCAAATAAATGGTCCAAATCTTTGTGTCCACCCAAGAGTTTCTCGATATAAAGTTATTGGTAGTTGATTAGTGAGTCCATTTAAGACATTTGTGTGAGATTCTGGGTTGGGGGGATTGAATGCTTGTTAGATACTACTATTAAAAAACTTATAAATAAGTGATGTGTACACGTTACGTGCTACCCATTTAAGTATCTAAAAAAATGTGTGTCTCTGCTCGTGGATGAATATCAATCTTTTCTATGTCCCTTTACTTCACTAATTATTCTATTTTTTAGAAACCTAAGGAAAAGATCCTGATATATTCGATTTGTGATTTAAAAAATATATTTATCTAATTCAATGTCACCTTACAAATACATTGAGATATTCTGATAAGATCATGGAAGCATAGTAAAACATAGAGCAAGGAAAGATAAAGAAGAAGAAGAAGAAGAAGAAGAAACCGAGAAATTTGTACAACAAAATCTTGAGCGAAAGTACGGATTTCATTGATTAATACAAAGTGCAGGCTTATATAGCCTTTTACAAAGAGATAACCAACGTTTAGCATAATAATCCTAAAACGTGGTAGCATACTAGACTAGACTAAAAGGAAATGATGGTAATTAACCTAACCCTAATAAGCAACTAGGTAGGAGATTATTGTAATGAAACTGCGCATGTTTCAATCATCATTTGAAAATCCGAATCAAGCTGCAGGCGGCATCAGTATGGGAAACTCAAGGTCAGCAAAAGCACGACGGAGCGGTGGCTGTTGATTCGAAACCTGGTTTCCGCCGGCACGGGATCCACCGTTAGGGTTGGTGTTGGAATTGTTGAAAGTGGGAAGATTGTGAAAAACTCTAGGGTTAAGGCACTGTGAGTTGATTTTTAAACCATCCATGATTGAATCAACTAACAAGAGACCCAAACTATCCATCGTAGTTGCCTGATTTCTACATGAAGAATGCTTGTCGGTTCCATGCTTTGGGTTGGGGTCTTAACTACACTGAACCGTGTTATAAGTATAACACTTTTTTTTTTGTTGTTGAGGGAAACACTTTTTCTTCTTTTATTCCTCAATAATAATAGTACTCCCTCACTCCATTTGTAAAAAAAAAAAAAAAAAACACTCCCTCTCGCCTC
>Ga0315914_1006818_pt1 | contig 16047 bp, 9 predicted proteins | sample MpolenodulesMG_FD_203920 | JGI IMG/M metagenome (GOLD analysis project Ga0315914, IMG submission 203920) | Medicago polymorpha root nodule microbial communities from Los Angeles, California, United States - elongated nodules | ecosystem: Host-associated > Plants > Roots > Nodule | place: USA... | reverse complement strand
AGATTAATTGTTCCCATTGCCCAAACAATGTGCAAATCAGTTTCAGAATCATAACTTTTATATTAATATGAACACAAACTGACCATTATTTAGAGGCAAAAAATGAACCAAATTTTTTTCAAAAGTCCAAATATATAATTTTGTACTTTTAAGACCTAAAATCGGTTTTTTCTATATTTTTAAGGACAAGAAACTTATTTAACCATATTCATTAAAGATAATATCCAAACACAATTAATATCATTACTTTTAAATTAAAAAATCAATTTTGAATATTAGATAAATCACACACAATTAATTTTTTCTTATTCTCATGAATTTAATAAAACTCTTATATGGTGGTACATTTCAATCACAACTAACACCACCAACTACTTCATATATTAAACATGACTCTTGTAAAAAAAATATTAAATAAAAAGTGATAATCTAAAACTATGTCATGGGGACAAAAATATATAATAAATATTGTTCAAATCTAACATCTAACTTGGATATTCATACCCGATGATTTCACTTTTGAACTTAAACTAAAATTGATAATTTTACTTATAATCTAGAAATTTAAGTGCTATGAATATTAATTAAATAAAATTACAATTAATATCATTACCTTTAAATTTAAAATAAATTTCAAATATTATATAAATCACACATAATTGATTTTCTCTCAGCCTTCAGTTTTTTCTTTTTTTTGAAAAATCTCAGTCTTTAAGGTTAAATATTACTCTTATGGAGTCATACATTTCAATCACAAATAACACCATTAGCTACTTTATATATTAAGCATGAGTCTTGTAGTCATGCATGTTATGTAAAAATGAATATTATATATGTTAAAAATATAAAGTAGTTTTAAGTTTTAATTTGTATTACATTTGTTTTGTCTCTCATTTTTTTGTTATCTATTATTCTGGATTTCTTCTTCTCTTTCTTATTTTCAACACACGCATAAAAATAAAAGTGTTACAAATATTAATTAAATGTTGTGCTACTTATAATTTAGAAATTTAGTTGTTATGAAAATTAATTAAATAAAAAAAAACAAAACTAATATTGTTACTTTTAAATTAAAAAATCAACTTTAAATATAATGCGACCGTTTGTTTGAGATTTTTGGAGAAAAAATAATAATTTTTTTAATAATTTTTTTTAATAATGCTTTGTATGCATGTGATACCAAAAGAAGTTCAATAATGCTAGGTTAGGGTTACATGATGTGCTCGCATAGAACAGTGGCACCCATTGTGGTGAATAACATAGATTACACTCTCAACTAATTTGATATTGTCAGGTGATTCATTATTACTGTAGTCATGTGTTGCAACCCTACATCCTCCTCCAGGCCAGAATCATTTTTTTCTCAGCTCTCCTATAGCCACTATAGCCAGCCTCCACCTTTCTAACTAAACTGTGTTTTCCCCCTCATAAAAATTCCCAATTATATGAAACACATCTCATATATACATTACACATTGTTGTGAATTCGTCAAAAATCACACCAATAAAATACTTGATGTGTGGAGCAAAATAATCAAGCAACCAAAACAATGTGGGTAACAATTATAAACACAAGCAAAAGTAGAAAAATAGCGAGAGAAAGAGAGAGAACATACTAAATTTGTTTACCCAGTTCGGTCCAATACTGACTTAGTCTGGGGGGAGAGAGCAGCACTCTGTTACACTATAATGAGAGCAGCCCTCGGGCACCGATTTCCCTCCTCCGCCCACCGAAAAATGCCGTATGCAAAGGCTGAAAAAACCAGTCAAAATCGGCCATCGATTTTACCAAATCGGGCCCCAATTTTGGCACTTCAAAAAACTCCAATTTTAAGTCACTTCTACAACACACACTGTCCATGTGGAGTTCACAACAATAATGAGGGCCATCCTTGTCGAGTTAACCCCTTTCGGGATAGGTCGCTCGTCATTCATGTATCACTTGACTTAGGTCACTCAATCCTAAACCATTACTCATCAACAACACGTATAATTAATCATTCTAAACCACATACATTTGTTAGTTAACTAATTTAATTGAATATCAATATCAAATCTCATAACAATCTCAATCAATAAGTCTCACATGAATATGGCAATGCTTAAACTCTTAAGTCTAACCTTTATTTTTTAGTCCCTGTGAATACCATAAACTCTAAGTACTTACCTGTAAAACTAACACTATCATATCAAAATCACGCTGTTGTCGAGGACTACTGTACGATTCAGGTAATTTTTTCACATGCTTCATTCAAGGTGCTAAATTTCAATCTCTTACTTGGTCTTCGCTGTACCCCAACCGACTACCTCTGTTATTTAGCATGAATCTTACCATTTTTTGGATGTGTATGAAGTCATGTAGATGATCAATGTCATATTTTTCTTTTCGAGTTTAAACTATTTAACCTAATATACCTCTATCTTGTGAGATAATGACATTCTGCTACCACTTTGAGCTAAAAATTGTAAATTTTGTTGTTTTAAAAAAAAAAGCTTATTAATGACTTGATCCCTAAGTTATTTGTTGGTTTCATTTTGGTCTCATAAGTTATTAACGTAATGTTTTGGTCCCTTAACTTATACTCTGTTAGCCAAATAAATCATTTCCGTTAACTTTTGTTAAAAAACGTTAAAATTTATCATCAAACTTAAAAATTCATCACATTCATCATCAAACCCAGAAAACTCATCATCTTCGTCAACACCCTTCATGACCTTCATCAACAAACCCAAAAAACTCATTATGTTCATCATCTCCTTCTCTCAATGACTGAAAAATCCCCAGATTATTTTTTCATATTTAAACTAATTTCATTACCCATAAACTTATATCTTAATCTCTTCTTTCCAAAACTAAAATTAATCTCACTCGTTATTATTATAAAAAAAATGTTTCAATTCCTCTTACATAATCATTTCCAACACTTTCTTATTTTCATATTTCCCTGCTGTATCGTTCCAATCCTTATTATTATTAAAAATAAAATAAAAATTGCAATCCCCTTCACAGAATCAAAAAAATTGCAATCCCTTTCACAGAATCATGACCAACTAATTGGTTATTCTCATCGTTTTGTTCCCTCTTGCTTTGAATCATCACCAACAAATTCCTCTCACAAAATCATTCCAAATCCCTTTCATCAAAACTCAAAATTGTGACATGCTCTTTCTGGAACCATTGATTTGAAGTCTTTTCTTTTTTGTAAATTGAATTCTGGGATTTGATATTTGAATTCTGGATTTGTTACAAGTTTTGAGATATTAGATTTTGATTATATTTGTTGAAATTGATCAAAAGTTATAAAGCTTTAAAAATTTTGGCTTGTGTCGTTGTTGTGGGTATTGGGGAGTTACTTTTGGGTTGTGTTGATCACGTTGGAATGATTTTGTGAGGAATAAGAGGTAGTGTAGCAACAATATGGATTTGAGTGATAAATCATTGCTTTAGCTGAAGATGATTTTTTTTTTTCCGAGGAAGATAGCTGAAGATGATTATTTTGAGTTTCTTTTTCTAGGGTTTGTTTCGTGAATTTATGTGAGGAAGAAGATGGTTCCAAATAGGGTTAGAAGAAATATGGAAAATTTGGGGTTAGGTGTTTGAATTTGGGGAAAAATTGAATATTGATGTTTGAATTAGATTATTGGGTTTTTTGAGTTTTTTTAATTTTTCTGGGTTTGTTGATGAAGCTCATGAAGGGTGTTGACAAAGATGATGAGTTTTCTGGGTTTGATGATGAATTTCTAAGTTTGATAATGAATTTTAACGTTTTCTGACAAAAGTTAACATAAAGCATTTATTTGGCTAACAGAGTATAAGTTAAGGGACCAAAACGTAACGTTAATAACTTATGAGACCAAAATGAAACCAACAAATAACTTAAAAGACCAAATCATTAATCAAGCCTAAAAAAAATTACAACTCTTAGCCCAATAAAAGAAAAACAAAGTCATGCCATCTTGTCTTACGATATGAGAGCATCTATTTTGATTAGAGTTTCACTCAAGTTGAGGAGAGAAAGTTGGTTTGGAAAATCAATTGCGAAAAGTAATTGATGCTTCAAAATGAAAAGAAAATGAAATATTTTGAAAAGTTAACTTCACAGCACATATGAAAAGAAAAGAAATGGAAAAAAAAAGAACAAAATTGTCAACTACAACTCAACAAGAAAATCACGAAAAATAAGTTGTTAGTGGTAAGAGAATGAGATTATATTGATAATATTAGATTGCCGACCTGTGCGCCGCACGGGTCCTATCGACTGTAATAAGGACCAATATGTAATCGTTGATCTCAGATGAAATATAATCATAGAAAAATGTATATCGTAGAATAAAGACCAATAAGTCTTATCTACCTATTTTGCCAACCCATGCATTTAACTATAATATAAAGGAATAAAGTATATCATAGAAAAAGAACAAATTAGATGTTAATTAAATAGTAGAATACAATTGTATTAACATTAACATACTTAATCATTCATTGAGAAATACTTCTCCATAGACCATTATAGTAGTATCATAGAAAAAAATGTTCTTCAAGTTAAGTTTTTAAAGTTGTTTTACTTAAGTTTTTTGACCATTCAGAAGTTGTTTTAATCTGTATGAAGTTGACATTGAAAATGAAAGAACGTAGATTTTCATTGTTAAGTTAACTGCTCAAAAAATTAGTTGTTGGTTTAACAGCTCAAGTGCTTTCACAATAGCATTTTCACAATACCCTCCCATTTCTTATCATGATATATATATTCCAACATAAGCAATCTATTGATTAGCTTCTTTTCATTATTTATTGTTTCTGTGTATGCCTTAGCTGTAAACAACCACCATTAGTCGAAATCCAAGGAATTGCTATTATTTTTACCGTAATTTTAATGGAAGAAAAAATAGTGTGAATTTGGTTAGTCACAACAAAATAAAACAGTAACTTATTTATTTTTATCAAAGAATTAGCTTATTTAGTAGCTGGTTTAACATCTCAAGTGCTAAAAAATAGTATTTTCTTTAATATAATGCTTAAAAAAATAAATCAATGTTTTAAAATAGTATTTTACTCAAATAAAATATTTGGGCCAGTCCTATTTTAGGATTATTATTCTTAAGAAACATCAAATGATCTAAACGTGGTGCAACACTTGGGTATAACAATTTTAAAGATTGTGAAAATAACTGTTATTTGGATCTACCAATACTGAGAAAAGAGTCGGTTAGGCTGGGATTTCGTCATACATATAATTATGCTTTTCCAAACTTTAATACAAATATCACTGCACACAGTATGTCATGCTTTAATATATGCTCTCTTAAGAAAAACAAAGACTTTTTGTAGTTCGGCCATGTTACTACCCTTGGAAATTAAATACCTTGGTGATCCATGACTGCTTGCATGTTTGATAATGTTGTTTAGATGTATTTCAAAATTTATTTGTTGTATATGCATTGTTTGGATTGAAAGGAACACCACCCACTTAAGTGTATACAGTTTGTGAGGATTAATTGAATATTTGAAATCATACTTTGAGTTAGCAATTGTTTCATCTTCATTCTTTGATCTAATGATGTTATGAAATTTGATTTAGAACTTTCTTTTCATGAATCATGTAAACTTGAATTGATTAAATCAAAAGTTTTTGATTGATTGCAAACCTTGAAATGAACTACGCATTATTGATGTTTGAACTGGTTAGATTTTTTTATATGACTTTTGTTTGTAAATATGAGATAACTAGGTTTTGAGCACTACCTATTTACTACGACTCTTTCTTTGTTTTCATGCGGTATAAAAGAGGAAACAAGTAGAAAAGAAAGAAAGAACAACTGAGAAAAAGTTGAAATCTTGTACAATCTGCTAAGTGCTTGTTGAATTGAAATAGAAGAATTTGGTAGAAATCATGTCCAATCCATTAAGTGAGTTTGTCTTCACGCTTAGAGAATTGAGGCGGCATTGGAAGACTGTTTTTGAGCTTGCAAAGACTTACCCTAAAGAAACCCAATTTGTTGAGCGAATTAGAATCGGCTGAGTGAATTTTCATTGATCCAACCACTATAAATAGAACCATTGCTGCCATTTTGGGATCCACTTCACATTTTATACACTTGGAAACAAATAACAAGGCAGATGAAAATAGAGCGATCAAGGAGGAGCAAATGAACAAACTTAATAATATTTCCGTCTCTTATTGTTAAGAGTTCCACATCGGATAGGACATGGTCTGACAATGTGTTTATAAGTGAAGGCAATCCTTTCAATTTGCCATTGCAAATATTAATCACTTAAAATTTGGTCTTAATTACGTTATTATATTCACATTGAGTTAGGCCATTTTATTATGTACTGCTGCAGTTTTTACTTTTGACTATGAAGGTTTACTGGGATGTGATCTTTCAAAACCACCAGCTATTTTGCATAAAGTTTTTTTTCAAATTGGTAACGGAAAAGGTAACTAAAATGCACAAAAACACTTGCAAATGTTGACTCACCTTAGAAATTTTTTTCTGAGCTTAATGACTGGGGATGTCAGGAAACATATGCTATATTCTAAAACTAAACATAAGATAATGACACAATGAATTGAAATAAGTATTTGTAATCTGATGCGGAAAAAAAAACTACTGATACGGAAACGAATGTGTTGACTTTGAAATGATGCACTAGAAACAAATGTAAATTAATGTCTAACTCCTTGTCTAGAGACGAAGTAGGTTTCTCCAATGTAGGCTTGTCCAATGTCTTTAAGACCCTGGAGATGAAAATATATAGTATGATTAAGCAATCAGTAAATCTCAAACAAAGTACAAGATGTTGAAGCGTTTGTGTGAATAAATGATATGAATAAGAGGTTATTCAAACAACAAAAGAGTAAACCTGTAAATGATTACGAGCCCGGGATGGATCCTGCAACCGCCAACCGCAACATAGTTAAGAGATTTTGAAATACAATTAATGTCATTACTTTTAAATTAAAAAATTAATTTTAAATATTACATAAATCACACACAATTGATTTTTTCTTATTCTCATGGATTGAATAAAACTCTTATATGGTGGTACATTTCAATCACAACTAACACCACCAATTACTTCATATATTAAACATGCCTAGTGTAATGATGCATGTTAAATTCTCAGGGGATAAAGACTATAGTAATCTTCTTTAAAAAAAAAAAGACTATGGTAATTTTTAATTTTTTTTGGTTACATGAGATAAAAAAGAAAGAAAAAAAGAAAAAGAAAAGAAATTACGTCCTAATAAAAGACACGGCAGTTGCTCATGCACCTTCACAAAAGGTCCCCCTATGATTAGCTCCCTTCTTCGCAAGAATATCCGCACAAGAATTTCTTTCTCGGAGAATGTGGTGGATGGATATGTCTCAATCTTTCACTAGATAGCTTCGAATTAGCTCCGGAGGTTGGCATAATGATGAAACCTCGGTGTCTCCTTTGCCACTAACTGAACTACATGGAGGGAGTCAGAAAAACACAATTTTCTTGAAGCCCGCTTCACAACAAAGAGTAATTCCTGTTAACAAAGCTTGGATTTCTGCATGTAGAATGTTTGACAAGCCCACACTACCATAAAAACCAAACAGAAATTTTCCACCAGAGTTATGTACAATGCCACCATAGCCTGCTTGACCGGGATTCGTTAATGCACTACCATCAACATTTAGGACCAAGGTATCATTGTCACCATGTTGCCAACAAACTTCCCTTGGTGTCTGTGCCGAGGAAGGGGAACTCAAGCTACCAAACGCACGATGTGATATGTGGAGCTGAGAAAAAATAGAATGTAATCGATAAAAAGAAAACATACTAAATATTGTTCAAATCAAACATCTAACTTGGATATCTGTAATCGATAATTTCATTTTTAAACTTAAACTAAAATGGATAATTTTACTTATACCTTAAAAATTTAAGTGTTATGAATATTAATTAAATAAAAAATTAAATCACAATTAATACCATTACTTTAAATAAAAAATAATTTTGGATATTATATAAATCACACAAAATTGATTTCCGCCCATTCTTCAAAGTTAAATATTAGTCTTATAGAGTCATGCATTTCAATCACAAATAACAACATCAACTACTTTATATATTAAGTATGAGTCTTATAGTCATGTTTAAAAATGAATATTATATATGTTAACAATATAGGGTGGTTTTAAGTTTTAATTTATATTACATTTGTTGGTCTCTCATTTTTCGTGATCTATTATTTTGGATTTCTTCTTTTCTTTCTTATTTTTGTACACAAGCGTAAATATATAAGTGTTACAAATATTAATTAAATTTTGTGCTACTTATAATTTAGAAATTTAACTGTTATGAGTCTTAAACAAATAAAAAATAAAAACACAACTAATATTTTTGCTTTTAAATTTAAAAAAAAACCAATTTTGAATATTATGCGCCCGTTTGTTTGAGATTTTTTTTAGAAAACTCTTTTTAATTTTTGTAGTGTTTGTATCAGATTATACACAAATTCTTTTTGTTAAAAAAATCGTTTTTAGCCTCAAAATAAAAAGCAATTTCTAGTTGCTCTTCCAAAATCTATTGTTTTTTCTTGAAAAAACAATGAATTCAAGTGTAGGAGCTTTAAGAGCCCGTTTGTTAGCTTTTTAAAAAAAAAATCATTTTTTTAGAAAAAAATAACCACTTTTAAGAGTATTTCAATCGTTTGTTATAATTAAAAAAAAAATCAGAATCTACAAAAAATATAAAAACAGTTTCAAATGAGAAGCTATTAAGAGTAGTTTCTCAAAAAATAATTTTTTTTAGGAGAGATAAAATATGAGTTAAAAAAATTGAACTAATTTTGTAACAAAAAAATCTCTTTTATACACTTGTTTCCAAACAAACTAAATTATTTTTTTAAATTTTTTTTATTGGAAAACAAACACAAAATAGATTATGATTTTTCATAAAATCTCTAAAATATAATCTCTAAATTATTTTATGTGAAAGTTACTTTTATTTTATTCCGTAACAAACATACCCTAATTTTTTTTTAAAGAAACTTTAAATCTTAAAAAAAAAATCAGCAATTCAGTGGCCGATTGGCCGTGGTGATCCAAGATGTTGCATCACCACAACCAATCGCTACAACTTTTATTTTTCTGCGTTTTTGCAAAAATAAGAATCTAGGGTTACAATAGTTGGAGTTTAATACATACTCTCTCAATCAACAAGAATCTAGGAATACAATACCTTTGAATTTGTTTAGTACTTCAATGTTCATTTTCGTGCCCAAGTCTAAAACTAGTATGAAATTAGTGTTAGATTACGACAACGATAAACTCATTACATTGTTACTTGTTACGATTTGGTGCACTTGCCAATAATTGTCTTATGTTACGCAGATGTTGAAAGTTGATGATATTTCGATAAGGTAATTGGTAGAATTTATTTTGTAAATACGTAGATTAGGTTTATGAGTCTAAAAAAATTATATTAGGTTTATATAAGTTTTCTTTTGAGTTTTTATTTTATTTTTTCGATTTCAATTTATTTTAGGTTCGATTTCTTTTTGTTTTAAGTTAGATACTAGAAATTAGGGTTAGTTCCTACTTTCTAGTTTAGATTTATCTTTTTAAATTAGGTTAGTTTAGAATTTTTTTTTTTTGAAGGAAGATTTTTTTTTTATTAGCTTAGTTTTATTTCTTATCATATTTAGTTTGTTGCTTTATTTTAGGATAATATCTAGGTTAGATTTAGTTTTTTTTTTATAATTACTTTAATGTGTTTTTCTTATCATTTTTTTATTTTTTATATTTTTAGTCTAATTCTCTACGCAAATTGTTCTTAAAATTCCTTACGAGTTGTTTTATGTGTGTTATAGATACCTTATTATTCGACTCAGACATTGATAAAACAGAGAGAACTAGCTGGAAATCTATCAAGTCTATTTCGAGAAACAAGAGAAGCAATAGTTGTTGGTTGGTATTAGAAACATAACATTGTGGAATACCGGGTCATATTCCCCTACAATCTTATATTCTCAACGGTCAAATCAAAGCTTGGTTGGAGCTTTCCCCCAACCTTTTCCCTCTCATATTCTGCCAACAGAGTGAACTTTGTATCTGTAGCAGGTGAAGTTGCAGCAAATCCCACTAGGGAGTGGAACTTTTTGATTGGAATCAAAACAGCTATGGTGTGCAAGATTTAATGTTCTGGTAATATTAATATTTGCAAATGCCTAATAGTAGTTAACATTTTGTAGAGCTAAGCTACTTACAACTGCATTATCCCTACTAGCAAACTGTGCCCTCACCCAAAGTTGTTGCATCTTGAGTGTCATCTCCATTTGTGCTTCTATGCTACTGTCAATTCCAAACCCTTTGAACAAATATAAGGTTTAATGTTATTTTTATTTTTGTAACTGTTGGTAGAATAATTTTGCTTTTTTGCTTTTAACAATTGCTTACATAGTTGTGTGAACATTGGCTAGTGATGTGAAGGGCAGTCTCTTCATCTGGGTTCAAGATCTCTGTTTATAAATATTTTCAAAGTTATGCTCTATACTACATGATAAAAAGAAATATAATAGACTAATATTTTCTTGATAATGTACTTTATAACAATTCACACATCAAGTATCATCGTTAATTAAATTTCAAACCAATTACTATATTTAACGATTCACGCATCAATAATCATCAAATTTCTTTAGGCCAATTCAGACATCAAGAATCATCAATACTACTAATTTTTCCGCACTAAAATATTGAGATATTTAATGATTCACACATCAATAATCATCAAATTTCATCAGGCCAATTCACAGCAATTCACAGATCAAGAATCATCAATACTACTAATTTTGACGCACTAAAAGATTGAGATAATAAATGATTTACCCATAACTTTGCCAGCCAATTCACTGGTTTTCTCAATTACAATTTCTAAAAAAAGAAGCAAATAATAATTAATTAGGTGTTGAATTATTTGAATTTGAAATTGATTTAAAAAGAATGTTGTATACTTGTATTTAAAAAGAACATTAAATCACTAATATGTAATTTTTTTAAAATGAAAACAGGAAAAGAAAAACACCTCCCCTCAAACTCTAGCCGTCATCCCTTTCTTCTTCTTGTCTATCAAAGAGGGGTGATTTAGGGTCAAAATCACCCCTCTGAATTGTTTTTCCTTTGATTCTAATTGAATAATTGATTTTCACATATTTTTAGTCTTCTTTCGTTTGTTTTTCTGATTTCGTCGTCTTTGTACGACTCTGTTTGTTTTGATTTCTTGTCTTCATACGACCTGTTTTTGATTTCCCGTCTCAGTACGATGTTTATTGGATTCAGGTTGAAAGATTAGCTTTGAGCAAGTGCATATTCGATCAACGACTTTGGCGTCATCAACGTTGCAGATTCGGAGACTTGAGTATTTCAGAGACATGAATATAGTCGTATTTGTAGGCATATGTACTTTGTTGTTTTATGCTATTAACATGGATGTTGTGAGTTTGTTTGCAGATTCATCCTTTTTGTTTTTAACAACTTTGAATTTGTATTGTATCGACGTACTCTATCAATTTGAATGAATGAATATCGTTTATTTTAGTCACAAAAAAAAACCCGCTCCCGTAGCGATAGGACATGAAAAAAGGAGTTTGTTTGCATTGTCCCTACCAACTGAGAAGGAGTTTGAAAAAAGGAGTTTTTTTGGTCGGAGTTCGACCCCTGGACCTTGCATATTTTATGCATTGTCCCTACCAACTGAGCTAATTTAACAACATGGTACAAGTTGTTTCAAAAAAGAAAGAAAAAAATGGTAAAAGTTGAATATTTATTTTCAGAATCTCACATGAACTAACATAGTAATGTGACAACATAGTTTGTTTTTGAACAAATGTGACAACATAGTTATCACAGTCATTCCAACATATTGACCCAAACATGTGGGCTATGAAACATTTAGTTGTAGTATAGTAGATATAGTACACAACTAATTTAGTGACAAAATTGACAGAGACGATGTTCATAGCACATGATTTAGTTGACAAATTATAGTTGCAGCCTAGACTCCCGTTGAAATCAGTTCAGACCTAAACTGTTCATCCTGATCGCAGTTTGCAACACAACCCCATCTGATTTCTTGCTCTCAGACACAAAATTTGTAGACATGTATATGACCCAATAATGCTTGGATTTCTAATTGGCAATTGCTACTTTTTTTGTAGCCTGCAATGAATTGAGTAGGGGACATGTATTTGTAAAGATGGGTTGATAAACTTCTCACCTAACAAGTATGAAGCTAACTTAGACAAAGAAGAAGGGTTAAAAAAAAGAAGAGATATCGAGCATGGTAATGCACGCATGTGTAATTTGCTATTTATATTGTTCAAAGTATATTGTGCAAGTGTGATCTTAAATTGTAGCTTGGAAAAGGAATAAAGCAACTTAAGCATCGAAGTGTAGAAAATAAGCTCTCAAATCATCGACCAATTTGTTCAATCTTCTCGGTTGATGTTGTAGTAATTGACATCAATGTTTTTGCTCTTTCACATGCCTTAGTCTACGTCAAACCCAATCACTTGCGAAGAAGTTAAAGATGATGTCAAAATCTTAACCAAAATATTTTCATCAAAAATTATTCTTGGAAAACACTCATCAAGTCTTTTCCTCGTTGTTACACAGCCAATCCAACGCTTATCATCGAAAATAATGAACAAGTTTTATTTTTAGCAAAATAAAAACATAGTTTAAAAAAAAAACATAACGCTCGCATTCAAAAGTGCACCACATTATAACACAACTCAATGTCTAAATTTGTTGTTTTGAATTAAAATTTAGCCCTCATGGAACCCATTAAAAAATTATAAATGTTTCACACTTTCACAGTCGTACAAATTCCATAAATAAAAAATTCACATAGAAGTCCAAACTAAAATAAAGTCATTAGAGTAACACCAAAGTTGTCCACAAGCTGGTTCTCAAACCGATCATTTCCTCGACGACTTATGAAAGCTCCCCTGTACATGTTACAAGTGTACAAACACATAGAGGGAGGTGAGTACATCATAAATCAATTACATGGTACATATAAATAAATTAAACAAACCCAACACCATATAGTATCACTAACAACTCAAATAGGTACAAGTACATGGTAAGTAGAAATAGGTTTAAACAAACTCGACAGTCAACATCATATGACATTACCAACAAGTCCACTAAATTAAAAATCAACATAAGAAATTTTCGCCGGATTCTTTCTAGATACAAAGCAAAACAGAAAGCTTGATTTAATTATTTTTTGAAAAATTTGAAGTGACTCCAATGTAGTTTAAATAAAACAACCTTTGCAATGATAGGATAGGATCTGAAGCTGACCTGTCTAGAGACGATGTAGGTTTCTTCAATGTAGGCTTGTCCAATGTCTTTAAGACCCTGGAGTTGGAAAAAAATAGTCTGATTAAGCAGTTAGTAAATCTGAAACAAAGTACAAGATGTTGAAGCATTTGTGTGAATCTATGAAGCACAGATACTCCTTGACGTGTCCGACACCGACACTTGTAGTTAAACTGGATTATGTGATTTTTTCAAATTAACAACTATGTCGGCGGGTAAGTGTCCGTGTCGTGTCATGTCATGTCTGGTGTGTATGTGTCTGTATCCGTACTTCATAGGTGTGAATAACTGATATGAATAAGAGTAAACCTGTGAATGATTATTACAAGCCCGGGGTGGATCCTGCAAACACCAACGACGGAATAGTTAAGAAATTTTGAAAGGAAAAAAAAAAAAAAAAAAAAAAAAACAGAACAGTATGTTGTTTGTTACTTTACCTCCGGCTCCTTAGTAGGGTCATATTTTAAACCATTCCACAATTCTCTGGGTATAAACTAGGAGGACAGACAAAAACAACAGAGTTAGTGAAATACTATGAAACACGGACAACAAAACTGATAAAATAATTTTGAGAAAATAAGATAATTTAATTTTAAGTATCGGTTTCGATGCAATAGAGATAATGAAACAATCGGAACACTGAAACAGAAATTGAAATATCATACCGTAAGGAAATCATATAAGTCGATGTATCTGATTACGTTGCAAACATTCCAACCTAAAGGAAAAAGAGAAGGAGTGAGATAGAATCAAGAGCATTAATATTAATATATATAATAAAATCAATCGATGAATGAATAGTGAGAGAGAGAGAGAGATAAGGGAAAGTACGTACAAGTTATAGGTATGTAGAAGACTAAGAAGATCCTCCACAAGATTGGATCTAAGGCATCAAAATCAATATTTGCTATATATGCTTCCAGATCGTACCACTCCGACTCCGACATTTTTTTTCTACCTTCTTCGTTTCGTTTATCACTTTACTTCTTTTTCTCAAGAGGGTTGAATACTTCAGGAATTTATTTTTAATGTGTTTGTTTTTTCTCTCTCTTTATTTATATATATATACACAAACATTTTCTTTTTCCACAAGAAATATTTATTTCTCATTATATATTAAAATAGTAACAAACTATTTATCTTCTTTCTATAATTTAACTTTTTTTTTTAAAGGCATAACTAGAATTATGAATAAATCAGCCAAAAAATCACGTTTTTCTTTTATATATTGTTGTATAATTAAATTGATATTCACCAACCACAATACACATTTTCTTTTTCCACAAGAAATCTACTTCCCATTATTTATCTTTTCATTTTTTATTTTTTGAAAGAATCTTTTCGTTTTTATTAAAAACACTACCCTCACATCTTAGGCTTAAAATTCGACAATACATTTTGCATTTAAATGATTTTTATCTGAATAATCTTTTGTTACTTAAAACTCGCCCTTAAATTCGATAACAAATATATTACTTAATCTACTCTATTACTAAAATATATAATATTATATTTTATAATATATAAAACTTTATTTTTTACAAATATCTCTTATTTATTAAAGTTAACCGAAAACTAATTGTTGCCCTAGATTTAACCTAATCTTAATGCTTAATTTTACTGTATTACCCTATTTAATTAATAACCCTATCTTTTTGATAGATCAAATCGGCCCTATTTTTTATTTTTTGAAGTGTTCTCAACAGATCGCACCTAATCTCCTATTTTTTTGAACAAAACAAATGGGCCCTATTTTTTTAAGTGTTTATCACACGTAATCTCCTTTTTTTTTTTTGAACAAAACAAATCTGCCCTATTTTTTTGAACAAAATAAATTGCTTTCACATCTCTTATTTCTAAAAGTTAACCTGTGACGCAGTATTAACCCTAGATTTAACCTAATTTTTTCGCGTGTCTTTACTAAATTAATCCTCTCTTATTTCTAAAGGCAAAAGTTATGGTGCATAAGGATTTCCTTATGCACCATACATAAGCAAATCACAACCATTGGATCTTGTAATAATCCTATGGTGGGGAGCTCAACTCACACTTTCACAATTCTCACTGCTCTGCTCAACGTTCTCTGCCACGTTCTCACGGCTCCGCTCGTTCTCACTTCTCCGCTCAACGTTCTCACGGCTCCGCTTAACTCACACACTCTCTCCGACGTGCTCACTGCTCAGACCTGCTCACCGCTCCGACGTGCTCACCCTTTCTCGCCGCTGCGACGTGGTTTCACCGGCGAGGTCACGGCGACGTGATTTGACCGGCGAATTTGCACGGATTTCACTCCTTGCTCGCACTCCGACGTGATTTCATACTGCATTTTGAAGAGGTAATCATGTATATGATTTAGGTTTTGATTCAAATTTCTGATTTCCAATTTCTTAGGTAAAGGAACAATTTAGCAATTGGATAAGGATTCAAATTTCTGATTTTGAAGAGTTAATCAATGTAAACTTCATTTAGCAATGGTATTTTTTAGGAACAATTAAATAAGAAGGTTTTCGTCTCTATGAAAAAGTAAAAGTTGAAGGAAAATACCCCTTTCTTCTTTCTTATTTTGATGAATAATAACTTTGTTATCCTTGAGAAATTATCGCCCCAAACGATGAACATTGAAATGTTACTTTTTAAAACTCCAATTTCTGTGCTGTTATGCTCTTGCTTTTAGTGAAATTT
>Ga0315914_1006817_pt1 | contig 16047 bp, 7 predicted proteins | sample MpolenodulesMG_FD_203920 | JGI IMG/M metagenome (GOLD analysis project Ga0315914, IMG submission 203920) | Medicago polymorpha root nodule microbial communities from Los Angeles, California, United States - elongated nodules | ecosystem: Host-associated > Plants > Roots > Nodule | place: USA... | reverse complement strand
ATTTAAGGATAATTATGGCAATGCAATCAAATTTTAAAAAGATTTGCTCCCCTCCCCTTCTAAAAATTGAACCAAACACTTCAAATTAAAAATCTCCCTTACCCTCTCCGCCCCTCCCCTCCAAAACTCTTGAACCAAACGGACCCTAAAGGTTCGTTTTGCCAAAGTTTTATTGTAAAAAATAGATTTTTCATCAATTTATTACAATTTAGATTATTGAATATCACAATCAATTTTTTAAAATGAAAAAGTAACTCACCATACAGAATGTTACGAAAGAATGAGATTTTGTCCCTGTCATTTATTGTAGTAACAAAATCGGTAGATGCATCACATCAATAATATGGTTATAAGAAAAAGTTAAATGATGATAATTTATTTTGCTTACTGCTTGAAAACTTTGTCTGATCATCAAACTTAACTAATGATCAACTGAACCAAAAGCAAAAGAAGAGCATAAAATGTATGAAAGCTGATACCCCTGAATTCAGTGGCTAGACATATTTGATTGAATAAAGAATCATTATTTTACTGTTAATTCAAAACTTATTCTTTGGAATATTATGAACCTAAAGCATCGCAATATTATGAAAGAATGCAGAATCCGTCCATGCAAGTTACATTTTAGAACACCAGCTTGAGGGTGTCCATATCATGAGAGACAGCCATAGCATAAGGAGTACGGTAAATTTCTGCTTAAGGAGTAGGATTATTTTTAAGAGTTGTGTTATTTAGACATACAACTTTGACCGAAAATATTTCGGTGATCACATTAATTTGTATACACTATTTTCTCTCTCCTCTTTCAAAAAAAAAAACTATTTTCTCCCTCTTTTTACATTTTTCTAATATATATATGTTAAATAGTGTATTTAAATAGTTGTGACTAGTCAAAACTTCCTTCAAATTTCACGTCAAATTCTGACATTAACTTAGATTGTTAACACAATTCAAACATGTGGTAAGTTACATTTTTTTATCTTCATATATTTTCTCCCCCGGATGTAATCCCATTGTAGACATTATCAAATACTTAATGTGGTCAAATCTCCCAGCCGAAATTCGAATCTTGTCACATGAAATTGAAAAGTATAACCTCTTCGGTTAGACCCAACTTTCATTTGTATGGCTAATTACATTTAGTAATAGTTATGAATACATGAATGTGCCACAATTCATTAATCACAAATTGTGGTTAATGAATTTCACATATATTTAAACACTTGAAAATCATGTATGTTTGAACGTAATTTAGATGATTAATTAATGAGTAAATGTTATTTAAACATCTAGAATTTTCTATTAATGAGATTCAAAATGTGGTTAATTGTGTTTAATACATGTTTGATGAATTGCGAGATCTTATTATATTCATTAACCATCAACTAAATGTAATAAACCACATATATTATAGTGAACTCTTCAAATTGATGTTGCAATTCGATGTAAAAAATTGCTTCAAAACATCATTTATCCTTTTGCGAAGCATAGTATTTTTACATTTTCATAAACTCCAAAGGATCATCACAAACATAATCCTCTACCCTCGTTAGATTTTCACAAGAGCTAAAATAATAGTACAACGAGACAAAATTTGTCAACTTCCAACACTTAACAGCGTGAGAACACATAAATAAGACACAAAAGTTATTCTAAAAATGCAACCCACATACCATACAATCATTCGGGCACTGCACACCCTAGCAGGTTAGAACATGTAGGTAAGCAACATTGCTCTCCACATAAGGTGAGATGTCAAGCTTCCAAACCAATCGCTAATACTTTCCACACGTGTAGTAGACGATTCAATAATCAAATTCATGCACAATTTATTGGTTTAGTCTTTTAAGTCTTAAACTTGATGGTTTGTTTATCAACAGCAACAGTAGAAGGCATGGAATGAGGCTTGACTGTTCTATAGCCATGATTATATGGCTGAAATCTGAGACAGGAATTTTTTGAGTGCAATTTGGAGAGATGGATTGAGATAAATTTGTTGGATGATTTAGGAAGTAGACATCATTGAGTTTCCCTAAATCAATCAATACCCTCTATCCCTGCCCCGCACAATGTCGAAGGTCTTCAATGTCCGTGATCTAGGTGTACTTATTTATCAAATGTTCAATGTCCCCTCGCACTCATCCCACCAACATCACAAGGCCCTTGCTTTCGTAGTAGCACTAGTAGTGGGGAGAACCTTTGGTGGTCCACAACAAGATCACCTTGTTTGCAGAGACAATATTTATGGTAGGAATTCATGGATTGAATCTGGCTGTAGTGTGACAGACTGACAGTATGGTCAAGTAATAGTCGCGGTGGTGGCATGGCTTTGGTGTGGGTTTGCACGTATTGTTGAGTAGGGAGGTGTTTGTGGTTTGGCAAAGATTTAAACTTGTTTCTTTGAGTTCATGAGCGACAAGTGCTGTATCCAATTTTGAATCTTTGATGGACATGGAAGTATTTTTGTGTTGTCTTCATCTTTTTGATTAAGTATATGGTTTCAAGAATGACGATCATTGGGAATGTGGAGTTGTTGTGGTGGTCTGCCACGGAGTCTCAATTGAAGGAAGGTTTGAGTATGAATAAAGACTGATGGAAAAGATGCAGAAATAATGGAATATGGATGATTATGTCTAGGGATATATGAAGAATGTTGATTTGGGAAGAAGAATAAGATGTTATCATGTAATTAAAACAAAGAAGAATGGATTTTATTTTTAAACTTTTGTTCCATCTCATCTCATATATTGTCAAGTGACATTCACAAAGTGTCTACATATTAAATAAAAACATAAAATTGGCGGGAAATGAGGGGAAATCACACAATTGGAATTGGAGATGAACACATAGGATTTAATTCACTTGTTTTAAACCGAATAATTAAGGATACTTGCTAACTCCTCTCCCATTCGGTTAGAATGGAATGGTTTGAGCTACAAATTTAATTACATACCCAAAAAATACCGACCAAATATATGAACCAAAGTTGGAATGTCAATAAAATATATCTAGATTAAAAATTTTGCCATTATAAATTTCATGAAAATAATAATTCAAGATAAAACAATGCCCCAGCAGTACCTTAATTTATAATGTACAAACACAATTTCAGTAACCATTCAAAATTGTTATGATTAATTTATAATTCTATTCAACCTCCATAGCAGAATTTTCTTTGTCTAAGAAGCTCTTTAGTTCCTTCACTCTTTGCCTAGTCAAGGCAACACAGTCCTGAAACCACAACAATCGTAATTAACATCAATTTATATATCCAGTAAAACAAAATCAACTTTGATAATCATTTCATCCACCTTTTGCGTAAATAACTATCAAACAGTTCAGTAAAGTCACAATACTAAACTTTCCTTCGTTGTATTACAAACAAACACTATTTAAATTTCCACTGTGAACCTACTTTTTCATATTTTTGAGTCTTCAAATTTAAATAAAACCTACAATAAGTGAACAGTCAAGAAAAGATTGGACCAGAAAATTATACTACAAACTAAATATAGCAAGGTGACATGAATCTATAAACTTGAGCCACATTCTGACATTCACATATAGAAGAAAGCTTGAATATGGTCTTGCTTTGAATATCAGCTGGGGTCCTTGAAAGCTTTTTGAAGGACCTCTGAGATCTTTTGTATTAATTTAAATATAAAAGACTAAACTTTGTTTTAAAGTAGTTGCACAATTCATAACAAAATCGCACACTAGCAAGCTAACCCAAAATGAGAGACCATGAATGTTAATGATATTGATTATGATATGGTTCACCTCTTTAATTCCATTGCAATGTGTAAGCTTACCTGGATAGCAGAAGTATAGGCAAGAACTGGTCCACCAGGCTTGTAAAGAGATATTAGTTGACCAGATGTATCCAGAACGATTGTGACATGGGTTTCCACTATGGATTCTTCTTCTGCAGTAGGATCTGCCAAGATGTAGTTCTTGTGAAGTATGCATGTTAATGATAATGGAATGCTTTTTAATGCAAGCTTCCTCTTCTCCTTATTGACTTGCTCCTTTGTCTGCTTCTGTCCATCTTCATCAGACATGAGTACTATTTTGCCGTCATCATTCATGGCTACAGCAGGAACTTGCACTGGCAAAATAGAAATGTACACGGGTCAAAATCAATATGGTAAACCACAGGATGACAACAATTTTAAAGAGCAATTCACATTAAGGACATAAATGGCAATACATATGCATATAAAACAACATAAGTAAAACATAACGTCAAAACACACCCGAAATACTTAAGGAAACTCAATTTTAGGATAATAATATCCATAACATAAAGTCGTACATGCCAAAAACAACTAAAAAACTCCAAATAGCAAATCCATAACACAACACCAAATTTTAATCATAGTTGTAAGTCACTCAAATCCCAAACAATTCATGTTGGATAAACACAACAAAGGTTGCACACGATGATGGAAAGGCAGCACACACAACAATGAATAGAAAAACAGAGCAAAGATCTTGATGTGAGAGAGAAAGTGCAACGAATCTGTGTACTGGGAAACTTTCCACAGATTAGTAGGCTTAGTGGGTGAAAAACTAACCATTGCAGGCTTAATCACAACTAAAATGTGAGTGTTTAGGGTTTTATATAGTAATCATTGTTTTTATGAAACCGGCCCGCAAACCCAGAGCTGTGAGAGAGGGAACAGAATAGTCCGGCACGAAAGACACCACTTCCATGTCATTGTGCGGCGATCCCAGCCCACCCACCGATTTCCGTTTCTGTTCATGGATGGATACTACTCCCAGAGGTAGCATGATCGCAGAATCATGCAATTCTACGCACCTGCATGCGATTTTAACTTCCATGGTTTCCGCGGGCTTCTTGCGGGTCAAACATAGTCAAACCACTTCAAACATCTGAACAGACGCCATGTCCAGGTGGCAGTCCTGCCGCAAATTCCTTTTTACTGGCCCTACAAATCACCATTGCCTCCAACAGGTGCCATTTTCTCATTATTCTTCTTTACCACTCTTGCACTCACCCAGAAATGGCATACTTAACAACTCAATGGGCAATAATGAATTTTTCAAAGGGTTCCATTACCTGCACACTGTGGCCGCCATCTGGCTTTGATGCTACTGACAAATTTCTGGTTTGCAAGCTCAATATAGCTCTTTTGGACCCCCAAACAGGCAACTTGGGCCTGGTTTGGAGGGCTCAGTTATATTCTTCTAGGATTCGGTTTCATCCCAAATGTGAACTGCGATTGTCTCTTATTCTTAATCAAAGGAAAACCAAAGCATTTATGTATTCATCCATGTCAATGATATGATAAACATTGACAGCTCATCCTCTGTAACTGATGATCTCATTGCCAAGTTTAATTCACTCTTCGCCTTGAAATTGTTGGGTGGTCAGGAATACTATTTCAGTTCTGAGGCTAAGCACAATGGCTCCATCCTTCTTTAACGGACAAAAGAGAGTTGTGTTCTTGTGGTAAAAGTCAACACAGTTGTGGCAACGGGGATTTCTAGTTTCCACCCATATGGTTGACACGTTCAAGCTTATCAAGCATGGAGCTGATTATTTCTACGAGCCCACTTATACGGCATGTCCATTGTTGGAACTTTGCAGCATGTGACTCTCATCAGGCAGGAGATAAATCAGCATGAATAAAGTTTGTCAATTCTTCATTGCCTAAAGGACACTTATCACTCATGACTTGCTTCTCAAACCAGCCACCATCATAAATCACTCCATGTTTTCCTTCTGCAACATGGACTAGGTTGGTGATCCAGAGGACGAGCACTTCACCTTTGCTCGTGTTATATATTTGAGGCCCAAATGTCTATTGGTTGCTAGGTATAGCATGAGGTCGAATAATATCACAGCATGGATAATACAGTTGCTGAAATCATCTGGATTAAGAGACCAAGGAAATTTCTGCTCCACTGCTGTTATGTGATAATATCATAAAGTCATAAGCCTTGTTACAAAGCACATGGATCTGAGTTCATTCTTTGTTGGAGAGGAGATGCTAAACGAAAGCCACAATTGTGTCATATTCTTGCTTAGGATTAGCTAGCTGACCCTCTAATCAATCCCTCTCTGCCAAATGTTTCTGCAATCTTCACACTAAACTCAGGGTTCTTGACCTCTTTAGGCTACTCTATGACCTTGAGTTTGAGAGGAAAATATTAGATTACCTGCTTAATATACTATAATACTATATTCCCTCACATGGTCTCTCTACTAATGTGTAACTCATTCACTTAAACTAGCAGGTGGTTGTGCAGAGCTGGCATTTCCATTGGCTGCCGGAATAACAGAAAGGGCAGTTTGTTGCAACTGTCACTGCCGAAAAGCTCTTTGTATATAAATGTGTCATTTGTGGCTGAATCCATTCAAGCCAATATATCACAATAACAAATACACTTTACAAAATTCTTTCTCTTCTTTTTTCTTAAGTTCTTACTTTTATTTTGTTGCGGTTTGAATCACTTTCTAAAACTAATAAATATGAAGACAGTTTTTGCAGAACTATAAGTGGATGCATCTTTGGCTGAATAATTCAAGCCAATATATCAAAATGTGATAGAACCAAACCAACTGGCTAACAATAACAGACCTATCAGAATACTAAACAACCTTCACACATCTCTAGATTCTTACTTTTATTGGCTTACACTTCCTATCATATCACTTAATGACATTGTACTAAAGATTCAGCATACTATGAAGAGATTAATTACACCTTTTAATTAAATAAAAACTATACAAATTCCATGCTAAGTATATCCCATTAAAAAAAAAATTTGCTCAATTCAGAAAAGCAACGCTATGAGGTGGTTACTAACTAAATTACTCAACTCATTACTATTGAGACACCCCAACTGGAATGTATTTGTCTAGATTACCTTAAATTTTGTTATATGGTATGTCATAAACAAATCCATAAGTGGGCAAAGTTTTATTTAACAGTGCTCTATATGCAAAAATAGTTCATCTTCTGAATTATTCACAATATGACTGAATATAATAACACTGAGGTTTCCTGTCAAAAAAATAATAACAACACTGAGGTTGCACTACTTACAATGAGATAAAGCAGCAACTGCAGAAAGTAAAGCAGCATCAAAAAGAGACCCGTCAGCATCCAAACAATAGATATCCTGCATTATGTCATTCAATAATTGATAACTACACATTCAAAAGAAATAAAGATAAAGTACCTCACACCATACAATGCATTGTATCTATGATTGACAATTGAAACTTGATATACGCAGTACATATAAAACTTACCAAGTAAGCCATCCATGCAGCTTTTCCACCAACCAAGGACAACTCTCTCAAATCAATCATTCCAGAACTGGAAAAAAAGAAATTAAAATAAGATATAGGTTGTAGAAATAGATAGTTTAAATTCGACTGGAACCCAATTTTACTGATCAGTTGAGCTGTCGATACTACCGATCACCCAAAATTATAACATAGACCGAAAAAAATGTAATGTCTTTCAAAGCTGTAGGCAGGAAGTCACCACAGGAACATGAAGAATTTTAAAACCAGAAGTGGGGTGGGGTGGGGGTGGGGGGAACAAATTGTCTGATCCGTAAACCAAGCTAAACAACAGACTTTCAGTTGAAAGTTCAAACACGTAGTGGAGTCACTTTGGTCACTTTGGTAGAGTTCAAAGAGGCAGATTACATATATTCAAAAAAGTTCCTTTAAATCTAAGGACCTAAACCTAAAAACTCCCCTTTATTTTCCTCTTTTCCTTCCAAGTCCCCTTTTATTGTGGTAAAAGCAAGGTTCATAGTGCGACTTTGGTAGAATTAACTTCTTGCATAATCTGAAATAATTGAACCTAACAAAGCAACATGAAAGATTAAAACTTGCCTTATAATGGTGTCGGACAACTGCTTTGACACAACCGGCTCTGCTTCAGCAGGCCTGCCAGGCCTAACAATCGGAGAACAAATTGGAGGCATGTGGAAGTCTATAGCTGAAATAATAGATATCAACACATCAAAATTTCACCCAATATGTTAGCACAACTAAAACTAAATAATCAACACACAAGTGTCAAAGTTGGTTATGGCAACGAACCTAAACAACCCTCGTCTGGTGACTCCAAGGAAGGAGTCATAACTTCCATTTTAATGGCAGTCAACATAGTCTGAACAAAGAAGACACAGTGAAGTCAGTTAAAATCATTCTAATTCAATAGTAAAATCTCTTACCCAAATGCAAACACAATAGAGTTTAGACGCAAGAAAAAAACAAATAACTAACCGTGGATCCAATCTTCACAAGAGCTGACCCATTAGCAGATGCAACAGCACCTAATCAGAAAGAGAAACAACCACTTTAGTATACTCCCGAATTCCCAACCGTGAATAACATACCACAGGCACATTTGAATTGACTTGTGAACATCTTATTTAAGCATGTCTACTGGCATAAGCGATTGCGTGCGTATCTGAGAGAGCTTATGAAATGTCTATTAGCTACTATTCACTTTATTTAACTTGGTTTACCACCTAGCATAATCGCTTATCATAAAAGTGCTTATGTAATAGTTATTTCTATAACAAAAGTAAAGATCGAGATAAACTATTTTCATACAAGCTATAAGCTGTTTTCATAAACTATCATGGAGAGCTTATGGAAATATATTGGAAGGACTAGGCAAAAGTTGTTTCCATAAGCTCTCAAAAACAATTTCACAAATGCTTTTATTTTATCAGTTCATAGGCCCTGTTTGGATAAACAGCTTAAATTCCAACTTATAACATAAACTCTTATGTATAAGCTATTTCTATAACAAAAGATAACATCAAGTTAAGTTTTTTCTTATTAGGCTATAAGTTGTTTTCATTAGCTATCTTGGAGAAATTATTAATATAAGTTGAAAACAGCCCATGAACATGCCATAAACTGTTTTCATAAATTCTCCCAGACAGTGTCACAAGTGCTTAAGCAAGTAGATAAATAAGCTCAATTAAGTCAATCAAAATAGAGCCTTGAAAACAACTTATATGAACATAACTTAAACACATTTTTATGAAGTCAAGCAATCAGTATCTCCATAGACACTAAAATTGTATCAATGCAGAGTATATGATAATGATTGCCGTAGAACCTGTGCAGCATTTATTTTATCTTTTGTTATAAAAATAGCTTATACATAAACACTAACACTATAAGAACTTACAAATATAACCGCATAAGTTGTTTTTCCAATACATTATGAAAATAGTTTAAAACATATATGAACATAACCTAACCTAACCACATTTTCTCTTAAATTAACAAAATAACTTATGTATCATTAAATAAGCGCTTAATTAAGCTATTCATCCAAACGCAACAAAGTTTTGCACATTAGAATGAAAATAAGTTAAAAGCAACAAACTAACCAAGAAAAATACTGGTATCTCTAGCTTCTCTAAGCGGTCTACCATCAGAACGAATAGATTCAGCAAGATGACGTTCGAAATATCGAAGCGGAAAAAGGCGTCGAAACGCGTCGACTTCCATTTCAGAAGACAAATCCTCCGTTGCAGCAGCATTTGGAACACTCATTCTGTAATGCAATTGTTGCACAGATACGACCACACTCAGTTTCGTATTTGCTTGACGGTGGTGGACGTGAAAGGCGAAGGAATCAACGGGTGGAGAGGGTGGCGCAACGGTGGCGAGTGGGAAAGGAAAAACTTCTGGCGAAGAAGACGAGGGAGAGAGTTATTAGGTCAGTGTATTGGGCTCAACGGGTTTGTTGGGTCGGGTTCGGGTTCATCTATGAATAGATCGCTGAGATTATGAATATTTTAATACGAGGATAATCGGTGAAATATGTCTTTTTTGACAAAAATAAATTATATTCATTCATTTAAATTAATGGAGTTTATTGATACAAAACAGATTCGCTAAAAATAAAAATGATGAAATTACATCCATGTTAATAGCATAAAATTACAACGTACAAAAGCCTACACATATGACTATATTCAAATCTCCGGAATACCCATGTCTCCGGATCTGCAACGTTGACGACGTCAAAGTCATTAATTGGATCTACACTGGATCGAAGCAGATCTGACAATCTGAATCGAATAAATACCTGAACGAAACAGGAAATATAAACAACACCGCACAAAGACGACGAACAGAAACGTCGCACTAAACAACGAAATGGTGAAAGAAAAAACGAAATAAATGTGAAAATAACTTATTTCAATAAAAGGGAAATAGAAAAACGAGTTAGAGAGGTGATTTCGGGTCAAAAATGACCATAAATCACCCTTATTTGGTGGATGAAGGAGAATAAATAAGGTTTTGGTGACGATTCACAATAGAGAGAAGGGGAGGAAAAACAACCACCTTCACTTTTGTTAATTCGATGAGATATGTCTTGTAATTGAACCTGTAGTACGATAACTATTTTTGATGCACCACTTTGGTCCCAAAGATAAATTTTTGTCCGTCTAAGTCCCCTAACTTTGTTTATGATAAACAAATTAGTTCTTTTTATTACTTTTTAACCTTAAATAGTTAAGATGGACCAACGTTATAGATAACATTGTAGATGATCCATAATAGACCTCGTTGTTTTTTTTTTGTTGTAAATATTTGATAGTTTTGTCAAAAAGAAAACCATTATATTTTGTGTGTCTATTGTATGTAATAATATATCATCTACAAGAAAAAAAATTCTTTCTATTTTTTCATCTTCTTTCATCATCTTCATCAAATATTCATTCATGTTTATAAAAACTAACCAAAAAAGATCAAAGACCTAGAAGAAGAAAAACCCAAAAATCAAACATAACTATTTTGAGATTGTCGAGACTTCATCCTCTTCTCATCACCATAACTAGACTTGGTCTACTTTGTTAAGCTTCATGAGCATAAACATCAAATTGCTATTTTTAGGAACTAGTATTGCCAAACAAATTAGAAAATCCTGATCGCTTTCATCATTTTGATTTAAGTTTTATTTTATTTTCAATTGCAAACAAAACCTTTCAAATCCCCCAATTTAGGCCAAATTTCTCTGGATCCTTTAAGTTTTACATAAGTATCGGGTTATTCCTTTAAAATTTTTAAGTTTCAAATATAAATATGTCTTTTAAGTTGTTAATTTATACTTAGTTGCCTTTTCAGTCATTCTCCGTTATAAAATGCTAATTTGGCAAGTATTGTCAGCAAAAAATAATAATTTTAAACCTAGAAAATCTTCAATCTTCATCCCCTTCCTTTCCATCTTCTTCATCATTTTCGCTCTCTTTCTTCCATCTTTATCAAATCCAATAAATTTATAATCTCCACATTCAAACCTATAAAAATTCAACATCTCTTTTAATTTTTTTCAATTTTAAAACCTAACACCCAAATTAAATTCTTATTGTTTCATAATCTAACAATCCCAAATTAAAATTAGGTCAAATACCTCATGTGTGAAGAATATTTTCTTCTTAGACGTTGGCTGGATTTTGATGATAATAAATTTATATCGCAAAAGAATAAAAACTATGGAGGCACAAAATGAAGATAAAGACTTTTAGATTATATAGTGTGAATCATTGTAAGTATGGTCTTTATCTTTGATTTATCATTTTCAACATCTATATAACTTAGAATGTTGATCCAAATCATTAAAAAATGAGTTCCACATAAAACGGTAAGATACACATAGTTTTACCAATGAGTCATTTATTATGGAATTGAGAGAATAGTTTTTTTAATTCAATTGTATTATAGTTATTAAACAAATTATTTATTAATTGAAAAGATTTCAGTTTATATAAATTTTTTGTGTTTATAAATACATTTTTTTTAAAAATTATTATACACTTGAGTTGCTGGATATTGCCTCTGGTCTGATAGCAAACAATTGTTTTTCTTCAAATTCATTGAATAATTGATGTATTTGATTTATAATATAGATCATAAAGGAATAAAGAAGATGCAATAAAGAAGATGGAAAAAGTCACAGATACTAGAAATATTTGCTTAAACTACACGCCTGCGTAAGTGAGAAGTTTTTAATGTGGGTCCAAAGTTTTACAAATGGCTCTAAAAACCATCATCCCTTTTGAAAAGGTTGTAAGCGGGGCATTAAAAGGAATAAAGGTATTCTGACGCCATAAAGAAGAGGGACAAACCGTAGATGCTGGAAATATTTGCTTAGACTACATACGCATAATGTCCATTATGGGTCCAAAATTTAGAAATGGCTTTAAGATCCACCGCCCAGGTAGAAAATGTTGAAGATGGGTCATTAGAAAAGAATAAAGATAACGTGATGTCATAAAGAAGAGGGAAAAAACAGTAAATGTTGGGAATACTTGCTTAAATATTACACACACATGTAGATGAGTAGTTTCAAAGGTTGATCCAAATATTTAAAAAATGAGTTCCGCATAAAACGGTAAGATACACATAGTAGTTTCAATGGAATAGAGAGAATAGTTTTTTTAATTCAATTGTATTATAGTTATTAAACAAATTATTTATTAATTGAAAAGATTTCAACTTATATAAATTTTCCGTGTTCATAAATACATTTTTATTTATTTTGATACACTTGAGTTGTTAGATACTGCCTCTGCTCTGATAGCAAATAATTGTTTTTCTTCAGATTCATTGAATAATTGATGTATATGATTTATAATATAGATCAGATACATCAATTATTCAATGAATCTAAATAAGAAGATATTGTTCATATCCCTGAAACACTTGTAAAATGGTTATTGGTGTCAATTTAATTAAAAAAAATATTCGAACATTAATAACCGTTTTACAATTGTACTCCCTCCGTTTCTTTTTATGTGTCATAGTTTGACATGTGCACTATTCACATAACCTAATTTGATACTTTTTTATTAACGATATAAAAACAAATGTTCGTGTATAAGATGTTCAATTTGTCTCAATGAACATTTTCAAAATATAAATTTTTAATAATTTTTTGCAATATATAATTAATACTGGCATGTGTAAGTGGTCAACTGTGACACTTAAAGGAACAGAGGAAGTATCGTATACGAGTTACTGAGCTAAACTTTTATCACTGAACTGACGAGTTGAGGTCTTATCCATTTTATCTTTCAATTACTAAAGTTTGTGAATGTTTTAGGGCGTATAAAAATTAGTTGGACTTCTTTAAAAAAATAAATTATATAGACTCATTTAATGTCACAATTTTGTATTTATGGTTTCAAAGCTATAGTAATGGAGGAAATGGATAACAAGGAAAATGAAAAGGATCCTAACTTCTGAACTGAAACCTAAATATAACTATTTTTGTAAGAGTTTTTTTTTTTGTTATCATGTTACTGATGTAAACCGCCCATTAACTTTGACGATGACTGATCTTTGTTGCAGTATTTGATTGAACATATTTGATGGAGTGTGTCCTCTAAATCACATTTTTCCATCGTCACAGTTTGAAGTTTGAACTCAATGATTAAACTTTTTATAAAGTTTAAGAACTATACCTGAAAGTGTAAATAGATCATTATTTTTTTTACCAAACTAACACACATAAAAAATGCTATTTGACCATTTTATAATAGCATTACAATTTATTAAAATTAAAACTAATATATTAAAATTCAATTGTTATATATAGTTATCAATCTATTGTTAAAACTTTAGTAATATTATAGTAAACATGCTTCCATTAATTAATGAGGATTTTACATTCCTCCCTTTTCTTCCATTGGACAAGTTAATTAATGGAGATTCCATTACAGACGTCTTTGTTTTGCTTTATTGTTGATGATGATACTGCTAGTTATTGTTTAATGTTGGTTTACTAGACTATAAAGCATAAACTATGTGTGAATGATGCATACACATTGAATACTCTCCAGTGGTGTCCTTAACTATTTTGTTATTATTTGAACAGGAGGAGTATGACCGACAGCTTGCTTAGGCTATTTCTCAAGGGTCAATTGTTGATCACTCTTTGACCTTCCGCACTTGGACAAAAGTTGCTGGCGACAAGAAGAAAGGAAAGCTCTATGGTCTTGGAAACTTAGCCGCTGACTACCGGAAGGGTAGTGTTGTGTCAACCCTCAGACTTACCCTCAATCACGGTGAAGGATCCTCCCAGCAGCCTGAGCTGACGCCAGAGATGCGGGAGCTTATTCATAGAATGACACAAGAGCAGTTCACGCAGCAGATGGCGAGTCAAGCGGCCGTTGTGCAAGATTTGCTTAACCGCCAAAGATCATATGAGGAGCAGCTGGCTCAGTTTAGGCAAGCACAGGCTCAAGATCCCTCCCACACTAGAGCGCCAGTTTAAGTCCCAATGTTGAACCTTCTCCAGTTGATAGAGATGAGGAGGATGATCTGGATGATGATGAGGATTGAAGTCCCAATGCTATGATATATTCTCTCGTGCCTTTATCTTTTTAATTTCTTGGTCGGTAATATTTGGGGAAGTTTCTTATACTTCCTGGTACAATTTCTACCTATTTGATACTTATGTATGTAATATTTCGTACAATTTTAATTTCAATGCTGCTAGACCTATTATTTTATGTGTGCTATTACTTTAATTTGCATTGTTAACTTCTTTTTATAAACCAATTAAATTAAAATAACATTTTAAAAACGTTTTTTAAATAATTTTTATTATTAAAACAATTTTTAAAAAAAGAAATAAAAAAACAATTTAAAAACGTTTATTTTACATATTTTAATAATTAAATTTAATTAATTTTCGAAAAGAAAATTTAAATCCTTTTTTAAAATTATTTTAATTATTAAATTTTAATATTTTTATTTTTTTAACGAATAAAAAACGTATTTTTAAAAAATAAACGAATACATTTTGCCAGGGGTTAACCCCTCGCAAAGTCCTAACATGTTTTGAAAAAGACTGATGTGATGCTAACACAGTCTGCAAAAGTCTGTATTTATGCAGACACAATTTGCCAGGGGTTGAGCCAGGGTCTGTGCCAGGAGCTAAAACCCTGGCAGGGTCATTTGCGACGAACGGATTTGCTGGATATTCTGCTCTTGACAAAACTCCTGGCAAACGTCCATCTGCCAAGGATTTCTGCATTTTGTCAGAGCTTCTGCCCCTGACAAAATGCAACAGGGCTTCTGCCCCTGACAAAATGCAACATTTCTTGTAGTGATATTTTATTATGAGAGATAAGCTTGTTTAATAATAACCACCAGATTAGACGATCAGTTGAAATTGAGTACTTTCTTAATTTGCACATGTTATATATCTTCCTTGCGTGTCTGTTAAATTTTTAATCTCTTTCGTAAAATCACCCGCTCCAAGTTCTAAATGTTTTGTCAAAAAAAAAGTTCTAAATGTTAAAATATATATGAGTTTTTTTTTTCTTGTGGAAAAGTGAATAAAAAGGCTTAAAAAAGGATCCAATATTGTGTGTAATTTGCTAGTTAAATTTTCTTATTAACTAGCAACAGACGCGTGCTCCGCACAGGATGATCCTTAAATTGCAATTTATGCGTCAAAACGTATTTACAATATTATTTCCATTGAGAAACAAGAAAAAAATTTAATGATAAAGATGAAGATAATAATAAAAACATTGAAATAGTTGTTATTAACTATTATAAAGTGTTAGATTAAATATATATGAAAATATTATAAGTAATAAAATCACAATAATGATACCGGAAACGTTAATAAGCCCCGTGATTTTATATATCATTGAAAAATATTTGTAATTTTTTTATCATTTTTTTATATGAATTTATAAACAATAAATATGTATATCATGCAAAATTCTTATATCAAATTATATTAGTATATTATAATTACCCCTACTATTATTTAGAATATACAATTAGGCAAGACAATGAGGCGGGTGGGAACATGTTTTACCTTCCCCGTCCCCATACCCTACTATCATATACTTACTTGCTACCCAACCCATACTAAACGGGGATAAGAAATCGAATATCATCCCTGTCTCCGACGGGTTTGGGTATCCCCGCCCCATCCCCGCAATGGATATATATATATATATATATATATATATATATATATATATATTGATAAAATA
>Ga0315914_1006815_pt1 | contig 16049 bp, 9 predicted proteins | sample MpolenodulesMG_FD_203920 | JGI IMG/M metagenome (GOLD analysis project Ga0315914, IMG submission 203920) | Medicago polymorpha root nodule microbial communities from Los Angeles, California, United States - elongated nodules | ecosystem: Host-associated > Plants > Roots > Nodule | place: USA... | reverse complement strand
TATTTTTAATCTTATATATATATATATATATATATATATATATATATATATATATATATATATATATATATATAATACTAATAATATAGATATTTTGATTAATATTATATATGGTCATGTAAACATAAGGGTGTTATCTAAGGATTTCATAAAAATAAATTTTGTTTTGAAAATACTTAGTATTTTTTATGCAAAAGTTACCACTTTTGATTGCTTAAAAAATGTCCTAAAGGCGTTTGTTAGTATTTTCTTATTTTATATACATAACAATCTTTCTATAACAACTTTTCTATATATATATATATGTGTGTGTGTGTGTGTGACAACTATAATTGTTGAAATAGTTTTCTCCACGATGAATATTATTAAGAGTTGAACGCGGATCCCAAGAGAACAATTATGAAGTATATTTTTTTGGAAAGAAGTATGATGTATATTTATGTTCAAAATTAAAGTTGTGTGTGTGTTTGTTCGCACACGCTGTGGGTGGGTGGGTGCGTGTGTACGTGTGTGCGTGTGTTGCCCTCACCACTCAAGATTTTTGGGTCCGTTCGTGTAAGATGTTGTTCCAGTTGTCTCAATGAAAATTTTCAAAATATCAAATGTTGCTAAGCATGCTTTTTCATTTGGATTTATTATAAATAATTAAAAATATTAATAATTATATCTGCGTATTGATGTTGACTTCGACATGTATTTAAGAATTGATAGAGTAACATTTTGTTTTTGCACATTAAATCATTTGATGAAACTCTTAAAATGAGTTGGAGTCAAAGCTTAATCACTTTTATATGAAGGGAAGACTCACAGAGATGATGCAAGTAAGTGACCATTCTGCTTTTATGTTTTACTGCAGAGATTCAAAAACAATTTTAAGTATATGCTTCTTTTTAGCAATCATTGACCACCCTCGTCAATTTTGTCTTGCCCCTTTGAAGTTTACACTATTACATGTTGTCAGTGGAAGCTCATAGTAAGTGACAGATCCAGAAATTTAAATTAGTGGGGGCACAATAACATAAAAATAATTATTATTAATGCATAATTAAACAACAATTTGAAGATTATAAATTTATATTATAATATACCCAAAAAAATTGAAGATACCTTAACTTCTACAAAAATATATTTCATTTTTAACACTATAAAAAATATATTTCTCTATACATGTGATCAAATAAATATTAGTGTGGGGGCATCCCTTAATTTCATCGGATGCATCACTTAATTTTTAATAGAATACATATAAAATATTCTAAAAACTACTCCTTATTTTTCGTTTTTATTTGACTGTCTTTTGGTATTTTAAGGGTACGATTTGTCAATTATACTCTTTGTTAATTACTTTTATCTTTTTCAATAAAACTAATTAATGTTATCTATTTGGAAAACTAAATTTGTTTTTTTTTTTAAATAGTTTGTTTGTTTTTTTAAACTAAGCTTGTTTCTTGTTATCTTGAAATTTAAACAAAATTTTGTTCCAAACAATGGTTCCAAATAAGATGTGTAGCAATTGTTAAAAATTTTAAGTATGACTCTAGCATTGGTTGAAGTCATAATTGAAGCCTTAACTTTTTTTTTTTGGTCTAGTAGTCTAGTGGCTGGAGCTCACACAATTAAATATGGAGAAGTGGGGTGTCCGGGGTTCGAACCCCGACCCCTGCATAAATTATGCAATATCCCTACCAATTGAGGTAAGCTCACGGGACAATTGAAACCTTAACTTTAATCAAAGGAGTTGGAAGAAAGTTAATTTTTTTCTTAACTTTTGATTAATGTGAAGTTGGAATAATTTTTATATTGACTTAAAATAATTAAAAAAATGTGCACAATATTTAAAAAATTAACAATTGTTTGTTATGAGAAAGTTGTGCAAAAAAATATAAATTTATTGATGGATTAAAACGAGGGTATAATAAAAAGAAAATGCGCAAAAATTGGTGCGGTAGCGACTGCCAGCAATAAGTATAACGTGGATCCGTACCGTTTATGATATCATCTTTTCAATGTGAAGTCAGGTGAACATGACAGTCAAAGGCATGATCGATTTTGAAAAGAGTTCATTTTTTTAAAACACTAAAAATAGATTTTTGGCATTTTTTAAATTTCTAGAAATACGCACATCTAATCCAAAAATGCATTTTATAAAATATCATAAAATATACTATTTAATGTTTATTATTTTATTTGCAATGAAAATGAAACAGGAATACATGATCCATTGAGGGATGGAAAAGATGATATGTTTGATGAAGGCAAGTGAGAGGGAAAGCCAACAACGTTACGGGTCAAAATAGGGAAAAAGTGAGTGACGTCTCTTGTAGCAAACAAAAACCAATTAAGAGTCATAGATGATATTTTATTCCTTTTTGCATTTTACATGGTCATATTGTTGCTTGCTAGATAACTTATCAACTTGATAGGTTTAGCAATCCGGACCCTTCATTAGTATTTGATCATGAAGAATTAAATAGACGTGTATTTAGTTAAATCACACCCAGAATGCCACTGATTAGTTCATAAAATATTTTCACAAATATCTATATAACGATATTTGATTTGATGCAAATTAAAACTTAACACAAAATTAGTTTAAGTAATTAGTTTGATTCTCGTTATAATATATACATATATACACACTGTGATGAAGATTATTTACAAGAATTTCAATCGGAATCAATGATGCCCCATATTTGAATCAAATGTTGAATTTACTTTTTTAGAATGTGTTGAGCTTATTCATATTTTGTTTTACCCTCTATACTATACTACGATCTCAAGACTCTGTTCATTTGTTTGTTTGTTTATAAAGTATGTTTGTATTTAGGTTTATATCCTCGTGGACAATAAGTTTTGTGTTCATTTCCATACCTTATGGTATCCTTGTGGATAATAAGTTTTGTGTTCATTTTCATACTTCGTAGGCACCTAAATCTTTGTATCCAAGTTCATCACCCGCACTTTCACAACAAAAACACAATAAAAAAAATAAAAAAAATCATCATAACATAGTTAAAATATGATCTAAAACTTTTTAAATCAATTTATAAAATTTTACAAGATAATTGATGAGGCCTTAAAAACACTGCTCAATCGAGATTGCCAACAAAGTATGTGATTCCGTGCATATGTGTGTCTCTCTCAGCAAAACATGGAACTCATTCATTCATGATCCTCCTCACCAAAACAACTCTATCTTTCTGTTGTGTGTCATAATAACTTCAGTGTGAAGGAAGTAATACGTGGCGACCTAATGTTTCTTAACACATGTACCGATACATTAACACCACGATGCCGCAATTTCAATTCCACACACTCCATGCCCACACTCTAACTGATGCGGGGTGTGTTTGGATAAAAGATTTAGGAGGAAAAGAGGGGAGATAAAGTTTTTCATATTTTGTATACGATTTTTGAGAGATAAATTCGTAGACCGTAGTTTTTCATTTCTTCTTTAATAAGAATTGTTTATTGGACGTTGGATAGCTAAACTGAAAGATTTAAAGCTGTCAACTTTAAAGGACTATGAAAAATATGGACACAACGCAACACAAGATGGACTTCCATTTATAGATGTATTATGTGAAACTTTAAGCAAAATATGCACACAACACAAGAGATCATGTTGATCCCCTGCGTTTCAATGGACTTTTGAATTAAGAGTTTGTTGTTAAGACACCAAGACAAGAATCTTAAGGAGGAGTAAAAGTTCTTCCGGTTTCAAGTTTTTTTTTTCAGTGCGCAAAGTGGATGTAATTATTATTTCATCAATGTATATACGTACTAAGCAATATTTTTTAAATTCTAAGCAATATTTTTTGAATTTTTTTTATTTTGATTAAAATAATAGGTATTATTTTGATCAATATTAAAATTACAGGGATAAATGTTTGTTACCTTTTATTCCTTAAAAAACAATTGTTACTTTCAAATTGTATCAAATTATGTTTATTAATATAATACAAATTCTTATCTTTATTTAATAACACCAACAACAAATCATTATTATAACCAAATTTGTATAAGAGTATAATTGGATAACGAAAAAGAAGAGAAGAGCAAACGAAGCATGTCCAAAAGTAAAGCAACCCCTTGGACTGCTACGGAAAATACCATCCGATTTTAAAGTAGCACGATCTAATTCAAAAATTTCACCCAATTGAGCACGTCGAGCATATTTTTTCACGGTAGCAGGATCACTATAACTGACTCCATTGAGTTTGCCACCAAAAACTCAACAGTTACACCAACTTGTTTGACATTATACGTCGACTCTGTCTTTCGAAAAGGAACATCCGCTCTAATAATTATGTCTCCGTTGACTAAAACAACCTGAAATGTTTCAAAAAAAGTAGGCATACGGCGTACAAAAAATTCACACCCCTCTTTGTCTCTAAAGATAGGATGTCCTAACCAACCAACGACTATTCCATCTCAATTGTCCATTGAGCCCGCTCTAAACAATCCCCACTTTTGCCGAATGTAATCATAAAAAGCGAATTTTTTAGGAATTTTAGACCAAGCTTATGATAAACTTTGATTTTTGGCTAGTCCAGCACCAACTCTTTGATATATTTCTTGCTGGAAGTATCCCTGATCCCATTGTTAACGAGTAGGACCAAATAATTCAATCGGAGTTACATGTTTTATTAAATCAGCAGATTATTTTAATAGTAAGTGGAGGGTACAATTGACCAATAAAAGTCCAACACAAATAAATGATGTATTCCCTTTAAGTTCAAAAATTCAGTCCAAAAGTACTGAAACGGATTGTTTTCTTTATATATAGTATAGAATAGATATATATTATTGAAAATATTTCTTCAAAAAAAAATATTATTGAAAATATATTTACTTTAATTTAATTTGTTTATTTTACAATTTCTATGTTTGCTAAATTTAAATTCGAAATTCAATTTATATATATCTTTTTAAATTAAAATTTGAATCTAAAAAAATGTTCGACTATAATAGGTGGTTAAAATTTGAATCTAGAATTTATCTCTCAAAAAAGAAAAAAACAGGTGGTTAATTTTCAATTTTCCTATAATCATGGTGTAGATTTGAATTTTAATTTGAAAAAAATAAATAAATTGTTAAAGATAAATTTGTCCAGGAAAATGTACGACCAAGAAGTAGTTAAACTGTTAACAAACATACTATATAAAAAAACTAAGCTTAATTACATATTTGGTCTCTTATTTTTATTTTATTTTTTTGGTTTTGCTTTCCAATTATATTTATGTTTGGTTACGTTTTGGTCCCCTTAATGTACTTCCATGGGTCAAGTTGGTTATTTTAGTTAATTTTTACAAAAGAAAACGTTAATTTTTGTACAAGAGTCATTACAGATTTGTGGCATCTCTTCATCTATAATCCATATTTCGTAAGTTTATTAGATATTCTTAGAAAAATGAGAATCTGAAGAAAAAAAAAATCTAAAAATTGCTTCAAATGAGAAATTGTTTAGAATAGTTTCTTTCAAAAATCATTTTTTGTGAATATATTTTTCTAAAACAAGTTATTTTTATTTGTTTCAAAGTGTTAATTGTCCCATTATACCCTCAGCAAATTATTTATGTTTTTTTTAAAACCTCTAAGAATTCAACCTATAATTAATGTTAAATAAAATCGTATTTTTTTTGTTGTAAATCCGTGACAAACCTATACTCCAATTCTTTTCTTTTTTTTTTCCCTAATAAAACCTACTCTACTCTACTTCTAACTACTTCTAACTTAAATATAATAAAATTTGTAAGTTTAGCATTAGTGTCATTCTAAACAATGCTCTAGGGTACTAGTTAAAAAGGTTAAAAGTAAAAGTTTTTCATTAAAAATCACAATTTCTTGACTTTCTAAAAGCTGCACATACTACTTTTGACCACTTCTCAACATATTATTTCTATAGTAGTTTTCATAACTAATGTTACAGAGTGTTGTTAAACATTTCCTTTAAAATTATTATCTAATTCGCTCTCACAGGAATATATCTAAACATAAAAACACACCATGATGAGAACAAGGAAGGTTACCTGTTCTAAGATGCAACAACAACATACATTGGGATCGAATCAAGAGATAAACTCCACATATTTATTAGAGTTTGTTTGGTAAGACAGATATTTTACCGTAAGATTAAAAAAAACTTATTTGATAACATAAATTTTCTTGCAAGTTTATAACTTATTTTTGTAAATTTATAACTTTTTTTTATAATCTAATTTAATTCAAATAGTTTATGCCTTATAACATGTTATCTTGATTTTACCCATTCAATCTTAACTGGAAAAAAAAATCATATTTATTAAATATTTCATATTTATTAACTATTTCAATTGTTAATTTAATCAAACACTTCAAATTCAATCGTAGCGTATATTTGGTTGCGCAGTGTATATAATTGATTCTGTAAATTGATATTGATAAAAAGTGATTGTGACTAAATGTAATTTGTGTTGGATAAATTCAGTAAAAGTGAGTTAGGGTTGGTTTGATTCAACGGAGTGGATGGGAGGGGAGGGAAGGGGACATATTTTCATTAAATATATGTTTGGTTCAATAGTGGAGAGGGGAGGAGAGGAGAGGAATTTTAATTAAAAATTTGTTTGGTTCACAAGAGGAGGGAGAGATTTTAAAATTAATTTATTATTTTATCCTTAAATTTAATTAAATATACGAAAATATTTGTTTTTACGATTTCATAGACCGACGAAACAATAACAATGTAATCGATAACAACATAATGTAGACGATATGATAATGGATTACTCACAGTTGACGTTGGAGGAGGTCTGAAGTAGTGGTTAACTGCAACAAAGTAGTAATAGGGTTGGAAGAATGATTTTTACATGTATAAATAAGAGTGATAGATAACATAATAATAAAAGTTATTACAAGGATATTTTTTTTAATAACGTTGTTACAAAGATAATATAATGTAATAACACTAATAAAAGTTTTTACAAGGTTAATATTGAGTTTTTAAATTAATTTTGGAAATGCAATAAAATTTTAAAGAGATCCACTCCTTTTCCCTACAAAAAAACTCCAATTTGGTGAGAAGCAAAACATGGGTCTTAAAGAGATTTTGCTCACCTCTCCCTCCCCTTCTTCAAATTGAACTAAACATATCAAATTTAAAATATTAAATCCCCTCCACTCTCCAAAACTCTCAAACCAAACAGACCTTTAAACTAAAAATTTGTAAATGAAAATAAATTTTAAGATAAAAACCTATAAATATTAACTAAGACCATGTACAATGAGGGTGTTGAGTCTGACTTTCAACAAGCGGAGCATGTGCAATGGTGTGTTGAGTGGTGTTGAGGGACGAACTGGAGGAGAGAGACGTTGAATTCATTCAACATTGTTGAAGCCTGCTACAGAGTGCCACGTGTCGCAGCTTGGTTGGTGAGGACTGTCGCGTGAAGCTGCAAAGAGAGAAAGTGTTTTGTTAAGTGGGTGACACGTGGCTGATTTTGATTGGCTGTATGAATTTTTCTCATCTTAATAATTTGAACTCAATTATTTCATTATAAATTAATTTTTAAATTTTTTTTTACCAAAATTCATGATTTTTTTTATCTATAAATAGAGACTTGATTCATTTGATTTGTACACAGAAAAAAAAACCAAATTATTGAGAAATGCTAGCAACACACATTTTTCAACACACTCTCTTTGATTGATTAAAATTCACACAAGACCCACCAAATTTATATGAGACCCACATAATTTGGTGGATCGTTGAAAAGTGTGTGTTAGAATATGTGTCGCTAGCGTTCCTCTTATTCACTATCTTAATAATCGACTAGGAGCTTGGAATCAATTATGATCCACACAACACAACACAGCACACACCTCGTCATTTGATAACTTGAATCAATACCCAACTGGTCCCACATTCCACCAATGAAAACCTTTATTATTATATAATTTCATTTTGCCCTTTTCTCTCTCCTCTGCAACTCATCATCTCTTCTCTTCCGAATCCGACATCCTCGTAAAAAAAACACAAACTTGAGACCAACCCATCTCAACATTCGCTGTCACACTGCCAATTGTCACAAAATTAATATACTCCTATTTAAAAAAAAAATGCCATCTCAGATCCTTCCCGTAACCAATTTTCAACCACCAAAGAAGCCTCTTTCTTCATCTTCTTCTTCTTCTTCAGCTTCAGCTTCTTCTTCAACAATGTTGCTTAAAGATATTGATGACCCTTTAACGAGTCTTTTAATCTCTTCTTCATTCAAAGACAATAACAACGCGATCATGTCTGTTAAGCCTCTTCTTTCAAAGGCTTCAAGTTTCAACAACTCAATTGGTAGTGGTGGTGGTGGTGGTGTTTCTTGTTTCTATCAGAAAAGAAGAAGGCGTGCTGCTAGTGACGATTCATTATCTTGTGTTTCTAATGGAAGTTCTGAGAGATCTTCTTTTGGTCGTGATGTTAGACATGTTGCTTCTGAAACTTTTCTTCTCACTCGTCTTGCATTGAAGATGTTCACATATCTTGGGTATGTATCAAACATATTCTCTTATCTATCTATCTATGTCATCTCAATTTATTATGTCTTTGATCGGATGGCCGACTAATCCAAGGGACCAATCTCACCGTCCACTAATGGGCGGGCCCCGATTAAAACAGAGTGACTAGCTCATGAAAATTGGCATCCCGAGGATTCAAAAATCAGACTTTGAGAGGAGCACACTCCAAGGTCTCAAGCATGTACCACCAGGATGCCTTTCTGGCATCTGAAGTATATATCTAATTGGATTGACTTATTTGAGTTAATCATTTGGTTTCAACTTGTTTGTATAAGCTCTCCGCAATTGCTAATGAAAAGAACTTATATGATAGGTGCTTAATTAAGTTCTTCAATTAACACTTATCACATGAGAGCTTATGGATAAGTTGTTTCTTCAGATTGCTCTCAATAAAGAGGAACACCAATTAAGACTAATATTGATTTTGGACTCTTGCATTTTGATGTTATGTCAAAAATTGTTTTGTAATGTTTGTTTGTTTATTTTCCATGAATATCATACCATATCCCAATTATGGATGCTTTCTAATCACTTATTTCTATTCAGGGTAGGCTATAAATGGATTACACAATTCCTTGCTCTTGGATGTTATGCTCTACTGCTTTTACCAGGCTTTATTCAAGGTTTGAATTCACTGATCTATGGGATAGTTATCATGCATAATAATCATATGTTTACAAATTGTGATTTGAAAAGATTAGTATCTCACATCAATAGTCTGTTGGAGAAATAAGTATTTTCCTTCTGTTTTGTAGTTGGATATCAATATTTCTTCTCTAGTCAGATACACAGAAGTATAGTTTATGGAGATAAACCTCGAAATAGGTATGCTTTATTTATATTTTAACTCTGCATTCATAGTTATAAGTACTGTAATTTTGATTAATAGTATATTTCCTTTGCAGGCTTGACTTGTTTTTGCCTAAAAATAGCGACGGGCCAAAGCCAGTTGTTGCTTTCATTACTGGTGGAGCCTGGATTATTGGGTATGTGATGTCCATATTTTTGTCCGTGTCGAATTTGATATTTACCATACGCTACTAGTTTCATTTTTGAACGGATTCATGTGTTTGTGTGTGTCTATACACACACGCACACACATTCACCTTCACCACAAGTAAAGTCACTTCAGTCCCTACAAGTTTTGAAGTATTGGTATTTGTGCAGTTACAAAGCATGGGGTTCTCTTTTAGGTCAACAGCTTTCGGAGAGAGATATCATTGTAGCATGCATAGATTACAGGTGTTCTTTTAATTTGTTTATCCATTTTTGCAGTAGCAGTAGTTTGCTCTAGCTACTAGATTCAATTTGGTGGTATTAAAGTTGATGTGGGCACAAATGCTTAGTATTCTTCTGTTCACGGGTTCTATTTTAACCGCATTATCATTGTGCTTTCTCTTCTCTGTTGTTTTTATTTATGCTTTAGTCCCGATCCACCTGTTTTTAGGTTGCACAGAAAAAGGAGAACTCATTGATGGCTCTCTTTGTTTAAAAGGTTTCTGTTTAGAAATATCATTGTTATATGATTAGGATAGTCTTAGGGGTTGGTATACTTTTGTTCAGGTAATTGTCAGGTGACATTGATATGCCAAGCTATAGTACTTTCTTAAACCTGAACATTAAATAGTAGTGTATTTGAGGGCCATTTGTTAAAAGGAAATAATTGGTGTTTGCTGAATTTGATGAAATTTCTACCCATATCTTTTGCTTGATATGGTTCCTAATTCATAAATAAGCTATTCTGTTGTATATATGGTTTCGATTTGCTGTTGTTTAACAACCCGACCAATTGTGATGACTGACTATAATATTGTAGTTTGAGAGATCATCAGTCACAGCTGCATCGTGATTGCGATTGTGGCTTCAATGGCTGCGGTTTGTGACATCCCTAAATTTATGTAGAGAAAAATATAGGAATATACGGAGATAATTGAAGACAGAAACAGAAGAGTCAATTTGGGCTTAATTGTTCGAAGCAAAAGTACTGGGAAGAAAAGGTGTAACTATGAAGGATTATATTCAAGTGAAAGAAATTTGGGAAAAAGAAGGGAGGACTAAGCTTCGAAGGAGAACTCCAGTACACTCCCCTTGAAATTGAGGATCAATAAGACTTATTTCCATGAAAAGTGACATCTGTGGAAAAAGAAACAATGATTTAATGATTTGAATGGTAGTTGTTATTTATTTCTCTTGTTGTCAAGAGCTTAACCTAGGAAACACATTTGATATCTCACCGGGATCAAGCTCATTACAATGTGATGAACATGAGCAAAGGCTACACAACCAAAGAGATTGCAGGCACTAAATAATAGAAGAAAAGGAAGATGTCATAAGTTGAACACATGTGAGGGAAACCTTTATTAAATAGGCATTACTTTTAAGTTTTAACAGATTCCCCTTATCATGAACTAGGAACGGACACTGGACTTGTAGAGCTCCTATACTGTTAAGTAGATAACGATTCTTTCTTTTGTCAACGCAATTTTATTGAGAAGTACTATCAGCACATGTGAGTTCATGTACAATGTCATATTGCTTTATAGTGATAAAGAGAAGGTTTGGTTGACATACTCCTAACCATTCAGAAAAATACGTTTAACAGATTTGCTAAATTATGTCTGAACCGTATGATAGAATTGAACAAGCAGCTAGTACACTTCTAACTTGTCTATTAAGGAAAACCAAGTTACTTGAGTACAATTATTCAATGAGTTTACAAATCAATTTGTGGATAAATATTTGAAATTGATAGAACATCGCCGGTCTTACAGCTGTCCAATTGAATTTTCCCTTCAAATTGTCCGATAGAGATTCGATAAAGTTTTACGTTGACTATCGAGGCCTAACACAACCCTCTCGAAAATAATATAGAGACAAAAACACGCTTGTTAGCAAAGTGAAAAGAGTGTGTTACTTGCATATATATCTTCTTCATATTACAGTCTCATCGGACATATCTTTGTGTGCAGAAATTTTCCTCAAGCAACCATCAGTGATATGATAGATGATGCTTCGCAAGGCATCTCATTTATATGCAACAACATTGCAGAATATGGAGGTGACCCTAACAGGTATATAATCATCCTTTCATTACAGGGTGCTCTTTTTTCTCTTTCTCTGAAGGTAATGGATTCTCTTGATCACCGATGATCACTTTATCATGTTTTTTCACGTACACAGAATTTACCTAATGGGGCAGTCAGCTGGGGCACATATTGCAGCGTGTACAATGGTGGAACAGGCAATCAAAGAGGCTGGTGAAGGAGAGAGTACTTCTTGGAGTCTTTCCCAGATTAAGGCTTATTTTGGTTTATCTGGAGGGTATGCAACCTTATCATTTTGTGTTAAATGCAAATTTTGACTGTGTTATGTGACAAAGCATTTGATTTAGTGACACATTGGGTGTCCTTATACAGTAAATGAAACCAACGATAGCATATGCTCGTGGTTCTATTTGGATAAACGACTTAGTTAAGTGCTTATAGCACAAGTATTTATCATATAAATGCTTATGTACAAGTTATTTATATAACAGAAGATAAAATAAAGTCAAAATGTTGTCATGTAAGTTATAAGCTGTTTTCATAAGTTATCATATAGAGCTTATGAAATTAAGCTGAAAAAAACTTAAATAAATAAGCTCAAATCAGCTTATGGACATGCCATAAGTTGTTTCTATAAGTTGTCCCAAACAGTCTCACAACTGTTTATACCAGCAGAGAAGCTCAAATAAGTCAATCCGAACAGGCTCTAAGTCCATCTTTGCATGCCTTATGTCCATCATTTCATGGTCTTAATCTTAAATGTATAAAAAAATATGCAATAACTACAGATTCTTCCAGTTTTTGTTTAATAATGATTATTGATTTTGCACTTGAATTGAAGTATTTACTTGTTTTCTTTTCTGCTTATTACCTCAAATCAGGTATAATTTGTTTAACCTAGTAGACCACTTCCATAGTAGAGGCCTCTATCGTTCCCTCTTTTTAAGGTACACTCTAAATCTATCTTAAAGTGAGTTAGTGTTTAGATTTTCTGCTTCTTTTGCTGTGTTAAACTTTAAAATGACAAATTCTATCTATTACAGCATAATGGAAGGAGAGGAATCACTGCGGCGGTTTTCTCCTGAAGTAATGGTTCAAGATCCAAACTTTGGAAATGCTGTTTCTCTACTACCTCCTATGGTTCTTTTTCATGGCACCGGAGATTATTCTATTCCGTCAGATCAAAGGTTCGAGCCTCTTTCATGAGGTTTTCAAATTATGTTTTGACAATAGAAAACATTAATTTTTATAGATTGTTCAATTAATGTGTCATGTTTTTAAATTTTGATGAAGCACAGACACCTCTGAGATTATATACGTCTCTGTGTCCATCACCTGTAACATGTTTGATAACTCAGACAGGTATCTAAAAAAAAACTTTTTTTCCTTGCTACGATACACCTTGGACACTCCTTAGACATATCTCAGACACACCTACAACTCTAATTTAATTATAATAAATATGCGTAATACTGTCAATGTTGGATGTTGCAAGTCAGACTAGATGAGATAGGATTAGAAATGAAAATATTGGAGAGAGTTGGGGTAGCACCTATAGTAGAAAAGATGGAGGAAAGTTGTTTAGGTGGTTTGGGCATGTAGAGAAAAGACCTTTGGATTCTGTAGTAAGGAGAGTAGATTAGATGGAGGATAGTCATATCACTGGAGGTAGAGGAAGACCTAAAAAAACTAAAAGAGAAACTAATAGGAAAGACTTGGAGATTAATGAGTCGGACCAAAATTTTGTTTATGATAGAACATTATGGTATAATTTGATCCATGTAGCCGACTCCACTTAGTTTTTGAGTGTCAGTGTCCTATGTTTTTGACATTAGTAGTGTCAACGTGTCTGTTTGATATCAGGTGTCCATGGCAAAATGTTTTGCTGAGATATACATAGGGAGTGTTAATTGTTTTAAGCAATGCAAAGCTTCATGTTATCATTGAAATAATTCGCAAGAAGTTACCAACCTAATTGAATACAAGAAGGATTCAAGTACAAATTCAACTTGTGTGCTAATTTTGTGAACAAACTGTTGAACTGGTGTTTTTTGAGATAGGTTGAAATTAGTTCTGTGCAAATTTTTCTTTTAAATGTGTGCGCTTTAAGACTACTTAACCCTTTAAATTTGGGAGTCAGTATGTGTACATACAACTTTAAGACAGGGTATTCAATTTGTGTGGCGAATTTGAACTATGATTTGAAGTACAATTATTTTGCTTCTTTTTCTAAATTGAAGCATTTTATTTAAAAAAATAAATTATTTTTCTTCAGATTTTGGACTATGATTAATATTTTGTTTTCTTCAGTGTATCATTTGCTGACACTCTTAAAAGATTTGGAGTTAAAGCTGAATCAATTTTATATGAAGGGAAGACTCATACAGATGTGTTTCTACAGGTAATTCACCACTTTGCATTTTCCATCTGAAGTCACATGAGCTTGATCGGTTTACTCAATCAGTATATGAAGATAAAATGTATTATCAACTGTATCACTCACTTTACCTCTCTGAACTATCTTATTTTTCGCATTTTCACTGTTGTCGAAAATTTGTTAGTTAATATAGTTTACAGATAATGTTTCTCTTTAGGGGCGGTGTTTGCTAATTTTTCTGGGAAAAAACTTCTCATGGATGATGAACATTGTTTAAGTAACCATTTATTTCAAATGCTTATGCCTTTCAGGATCCTATGAGGGGTGGAGATGATGACATGTTTGATGATTTAGTAGCATATATTCATGCTGGTGATGCCGAGGCCCTTTCTAAAGATGCAACAGCTCCTCCAAGGAAACGGCTTGTACCGGAATTCATGTTAAAATTGGCTCATACAGTCAGTCCTTTCTAGCCAACAAACATAATTGATTTTATTCATTTTTGTTTTGTACATAACCATTATTGTGACTTGCTAGATTACTTATCAACTTGGTAGGTTTAGAATACTCTCCATTAGTATTTGAGGATTCAACATTTCACACTAGTGTTATTTCTGGAAACACCAATAGGAACATAGTGGTTAGGTATAGTGAATGAAAAGTTGTAACAACTTAGGTTTAGGATTCTTCTGTAAGAGTGTAACACTTATCATCTGTATTTTGATTTCATTATGTTCAACTTTGCTTCCATTTGTTAAAAATATTTAAATATCCCAACATATTGTTATGGTGATATTTTTTTTGTTGATCAATTATGTTATTTGATTCCACATGATCTATATCTTTTACATGTACTGATTCTAGTAAAGAGCTGTGGGAATCTGTGACCAATCCATGTATAGCTATTAAGATTAAAATTACTAGCGTTTAAACGGACATTGATTCATCCGTCAGTCCGCGTTCCTCGGATAAAGAGCATAAGCTGCCTCCATTATGTCAAAAGCTTAGCTTGAAGTTTTTTACGAAGCTCTGATTTTGTATTTTTTTATTTTAATTATATTTAAATTCAAAATATTTGAAGTTGTTTAGATTTGATTAGATTTGATTTAAAATTTGTATATAAAAAAAAGATTTGATTTAAAATTTGAATTAGGGTTAGATCAAATTTGAAATTAAGATTATATTCAAGTATTTCATTAGTTAAATAATGATAAATTTATAAATAAAAAAGCTACGGGTTCAAGGTAATTAAAATAGGACTGGCATTGAACTGATAAAATTATAAATTAATTTGGGGAAAAATTGCTCTATAAAGAGCAAGGTAATTAAAATCTGATTGGGCATTGAACCCGTGTAGTTACGAAACGTTGGACTGGGGTTCAGTCGGGGTTCGATTGGTAATAGATAAATATATGATTTTTATAATGAGCAAAAATATAAGAAAAAAATAATATTTATATTTCACATTATTAAAAATTAAACTTGACGAGTTTTCGTACAAAGCAGGTTTTCATGACTTTCTGCACCAAATATAGGTCTAGATCCAGTTCCAATCAGTTGAACCGGCCAATCAGATTTTGATTAGCTTGATAAAGAGAACTTATTGTATTTCTTGATCTTATTTGTCAAAACTATTTAATTGTGATACGTGCAAAAAAAAAAAATATAACCAGATATAATAAAATAGATATACAACTAGGCGCAATAGAAATCTATTTTTTGCAAGTAATGATCCAAGGTAAACCATGATAAGAAGATTGCTTTTCTGACTTCGAAAATGTTATATTGACACAAGAAAATTACGTTAAAGCCCCCAGCGGTAGTTAACTACCGCTGAGAAAACTGTCGGCAGTTAACTGCCGCTGGCCTCAACGGTCGTTAACTGCTGTTGCAATGTTTATGATATGAACGCAGAAACTTCTAGTTCTGGTTACAGAACACATTCAACACAAACATCAAATTTTAATCAAAATCTCCCAATCCTCATTTGCTCGAAAATCATCCTAATTTCTTCAAGTAAATCACAAGTAAGTTCTTTTCTTCCTATTTACATGCAGGTGGCATTTAGGATGGGAAAGTGA
>Ga0315914_1006812_pt1 | contig 16058 bp, 6 predicted proteins | sample MpolenodulesMG_FD_203920 | JGI IMG/M metagenome (GOLD analysis project Ga0315914, IMG submission 203920) | Medicago polymorpha root nodule microbial communities from Los Angeles, California, United States - elongated nodules | ecosystem: Host-associated > Plants > Roots > Nodule | place: USA... | reverse complement strand
AATTTCACTTTTCACGTATGATTATGTTTGGGATGGTGAATTTGATTGAATTTGAAATGGAATTAGGGTTTAGAAAAAGAGTTCAGATTTTTGTGTGAAAAGGAATTAATTGATTTGTAATGGTTTGATTCGGTTAGGTTCGTAACAATTAATTACGGTTAACAACGGGTGAAACCATTGCAGGATATGATTGAATGTGAGCAGTTCTACATGTTCTCTCTTTTAATTTAAATAAATCTGAACCACTTATTTAATCAATTGGTGTTTTTCTCGTGGTTCACCGGTGAGGAACCTAATTGGACCCTCACCCTAGAATCCACCCTAAGTGTATAATATATTTTTTGAAGAATGATGCACATATAATATTTAAAAAATAAAGTCTTTTAAGCAAAATTGAAAAGGTAAGTAGCATTAATTAATAGTACAAAGATAGTTAGTTCCTAGGTGTTTACTTTTACGATTAAGAATAATAAAAGAAAGATAAAATTTTGCTAAGTTTTAAATGGGACCCTTAAATGTCAAATAAAGTTGAAAACATAACCCTATTTTTTTTATGTTGTAGACTTGTAGCCTCCTCCCTTACTTGTACTGCTGCCGCCTCCTCCCTTACTCAAGCTGAAGGTTCCATTCTGAGCCTCCTTCAAACACTTGGCCTTAGCCTGGCACCCATAACAGCAATCTCCAACTGTTCTAACGAAAAAGCCTTCTGTTATCTCTAAATCAAAATCTACATTCATCCAAATAAGCAGATCTCAAATTAAAAAGCACATATTAGATCTAAAATTTCCATCATGTTCATGCCTTCTTCATCTTCTTCCCTTCCGTGTCGGATCTCTCTGTTCAATGATTTTTTTTCCTTCAGTTTTTCTGGTTTTTTCGTTGACCCGGTCCGGTTCACCAAACCGGCCGAGTCACCGGTTTTCACCGGTTTTTAGCGAGTCATACCGGTTTTGACTGGTTCAACTGCATGTCCGATCCAATAAGCAGACCGAACCGGTCACGTCCTCGGTTCACAGTTCAACCGGTCGGACCGGCCGGTCCGGTCCGAGTTTTAAAACTATGCTAATATGAGTGACTTGATTTTTTTAAATACAAATTCTCTTACATTTAAATTGAAATTAATTTGTCTCCCTGAGCATTAACTCAGTTAGCAGAGACGATGTACTATTATATGTAGAGGTCGCGGTTCGAACCCCGGACACCTCACGTATTCATTTTTTTTTTTTTTTAAGGAACCTCACTTATTCATCTTAAAAGGTGAATTCTAACCACTAGACTACTTGATAAAAAATAGGGTTAATTAAGTTTTTAGTCCCTATAAATATTCACAGTTTTGTTTTTAGTCCCTATAAAATAAAATCACACTTTTTAGTCCTTGTGACATTTTCCTTAAGCATTTTAGGGACCAAAAATGTTGATGAAATTTTTTTACAGGGACTAAAAATGCTGATGGAAAATTTTTATAGGGACTAAAAATGCTGATGGAAAATTTTATAACGACTAAATAGTGTGATTTTATTTTATAGGGATTAAAAACAAAATTCTGAATATTTATAGGGACCATTTACTTAATTAACCCTAAAAAATAATAAAATTAACTCAAATTTCAAAAGCAACTTATAATATAAGGATATAACTTTTTGAGGCAATAACATAAGACAATGGATTATTTGTAGACTTTTTCTTTTAAATAAGATTATTTTCATACTTTGGATTTCCCAAAGTCAAAATTTCGTATAATTTCTGCATCTAGACAAAAGTTTTGGTGTCACGGTATATCATAAGACACTTACACACAATATTTTTTTACTCGTACCACAAACTTTTACGTTAATACATAAATATTTAGGATACTCAAATGTAGAGAATCCAAATCTATGATTTTCATATTATATGTTCGATAGATGACAATATAAAGAAATTTGATATTAACTCTACTAAAAAATGGTTGGTTTAAATTATAAGGGACTTAAGGCTTCTTAAACAAATGATCAAATATTTGATTATTGATTATTGTGTATGAAAGAACCCGATTGACGATGAAAAATTCATCTTATTTGTCCAACAATTTTTTTGACAAACATTAGTCACTAATAAATGACATCATGTACTTCATATAATCGTACGTATTTAGTTATATAAAAATTAAAAATTAAAAAAAGACATTACTTGTGAAGAAAGGTAATAACACAGCCATAAACACAGGCAAAATTAACGTATTTGATGAGGTGAATGAGTTTGGGGATAGGGTGTTGCGACAAGTGGCTGCTTATGAATGAAATATTAAAAGAGCTCTCTACAGTTTTCTTAATAGATGTGTTGTACGTCCATGAAATTGATATTGTCCCCTGCATTTTGTTTCTTCTCCAACTCCATTGATTGCTATTTCTTTAAAAAAGTTTAACTTTTATGCATTGTGTATGTCAAAAGTTTTTTTTAGGAAATAGTCTAGTGGATAGAAATTCAACTTTAAGATGAATAAAATGAAAAATTTGAAATTCAAACTCTAATCTTATAAAAAAATTGCTGATTCAAAAAAAAAATCTTATATAAATTATGTGATGTCACTACTAACTTGTGTATAAAGTTTTATACTGCCAACACATTATAATTAATCAAGTATAATTTTAAAAGTGGTAACTTTTAAAATATAATTGATTCACAATGTAAAAACTGTTACACTGTGCATATAACTTTTAAACTTCTTCATAATCTATTACCGATAAGGGAAATCTAATAATCTTTCAATAAGACAATATTATATCTGAGAAAGACTACAAAAGCCCTATCTATTAGGCAGACAAGTATATCTCATTCAATTAGGAGGATGTCACTCTTGAGTGTTTTATTGCCCAAAAGAAACTTAAATTATAAATGAAAGTCCAAATTCAGGGGCCACCCCACTTTATAATGGGTAGCACTTTGGTGACATTGAGGTGCCAATGTCATGTGACATTGGCCAACCACAATATCACAAGTGTGCAAAATGACAAAAAAACCATGATTTTCTCATCTCTCACTAATAAGCATATTTTATCATTTTACACACTTGTGGCATTGTGGTTGGTCAATGTCACATGACATTGGCACCCCTTTACAATAGAGAGTAGAGACTACTCAGTCCAATTATGATTTGATAGAATAAAATGTATTAGGCGAAACTCATAAAATACCGAGTCTCAATGAGTTTAACTCAGCTAATAGGACCTTACATTATATATATATATATATATATATATATATATGGGTCGACGTTTGAACCCCGACATCCTCATTATTCACTTTAAAATGTGAATTCCTAGTCACTAAATTACTTGATGAAAAAATTGAGTGCTTAGAAATATGATGAGAGATTTTGAAATTACAAAGAAAATTTATGTTTAAGTTGATGAAATGCGTATCCAAACATAAATTAAATGACTATCCAAACATGATGAAATGTTGAGAAATGCGAGGAAGACGATGAAATGTGTATCCAAACATGAATTAAATGTTGAGAAATGAAAAATTGTAACCTCAATTTATTTATAAATTATTCATGCAGTTTTTTATCATCTTAACTATACTTTTTTTGAGGAATCATCTTAGTTATACTTGAGCTTATTAGATGCAAATTTTAGGCACATCAAATTTTATGTGAACCTGGACCACCGACATTAACATAAAATAACATTGGTGATGATTTTCCTATGTATCTGTGTACAACGTCAACTACCTTGTTATAGCAAACATTATTAAATTCTTAAAATTTTGGATTATTTTTATTTTAGTTGCTTGTGTCATGGCAAAGTAGGTCGCTAAATTGGCGTTGGTAACGTACGCATCAAGAAAAAGAGGCATACATACGTGTACTATACTACCCAAAAATTGAATTATAGGTACTTGTAATTTATCATTAAAATGTTAATTACGAAGTTTAAAATTAATAAAAGTGTGATATTTGTGTTTAGAACGAGACATGCCTATCTTCTAACGCTAGCTGAAAAATTCATATTTGCTAGTATTGACTAGCACTAGCAGCATGTGATGATCAATGAGTTGTATATATCATTGCTACTTGCTTGCCAGCACTATCAAGTCCTCTACAGTGATTACAAGCAAGTTTCTGCATCAGATTTTACCTTTTTAGGCATAGAATTATGAGTGTACGTGCTGACTTTGTGATGCCTTTATTTATACAGCTGAAACTATACACCAGTTAGATTTGAGTAAATTGTCATTTCAATTATTATAATTGAATTGGATAATTTAATTTCTCAAATTTATAAAATTATAATTTAGCTTTAAATTAAGGGAGTCCCTAATATGGACCCCAAATTAAAAGGACCATGGGTGAACCTCAACAAATGACCTATAAGAGCCGGTTATCTTTTTTTGGGAAATAAAATTACTCAAAAAACCTTTCATCTTTTCAAACACTCAAAAATCAAAATCCAAACTCATCTCTCAATTCCTCCATCTTCCACTGTCATGACTCATTCCTTATTCCTGTGAAATTAAAAGTTACATCGGAAACTCTCTTCCTCTTTGTTGTAAGGATTCAAACTCTTCACTTCCACTTTGTCTCTACTCCTGAGGAATAAAGAACAGAACTTGTTCTTTTTGGTGCATTAACAGAACTTTATTGGAGTCTATTGGATTAGGAACTGTTTTAGGAACAAAAAGCTCCACTTTTGTTTCAACAACAACGGCATGGGAAAGGTTTTTCAAGCTTCAATTTTTCAAGACTAGATCTTAATTAAGAAAATTTATAATGGTTGTCTTTCTCATTTTTTTTTTTTATCGAAGATTAGTAAATCACATCCTGAATAATGGATTAAGATTTACAACTTTAACAAAAAAAAGATCGAATACTTTAATATTTCCCATCAATAAATTTCCTATAGAAGAAAGGAGTTTTTCCTAGAAAAAACAATAACTGTGACTTGCTGGTGTAGGTCATTTGTTGAGGTTCATCCATGGTCCCTTTAAATTAATTAGGAGCTCTAAACTTGTTTGGGTTTAAGGGCATGTTTGATTTGGTTTATTTGAACATGTCTATTAGTATAAACATTTGTGAAACTGTGTTTGCGTGAATTTATCGAAGCAACTTATGAAATGTTCATAAGTTGTTTTAAGCCTATTTTCATTAGTTCTCCAAGATAATTACAAAAACAACTTTAGCTTATACAAAAATAGTTTAACTATATTTTATCTTTTGTTATAAACATAACTTATACATGAGTGTTTATCATGATAACCGCTTATGTTATATAAGCTGTGAAACATGTCATAACTGACAATCAAATAATGCACAAGTCTTACAATTTAAAGAGTTCTTTAATTTAGGAAATTAAATTGTTATTTTGTAAAACTGAGAGACTTAATAATTTATTCTCATATTTTTTATTCTTATGAAATCAAAATTAAAATTTTGCACCCGTAGACTCAGAGTTATGGATACGCCACTGGATGTGAGGCGTTCACTGAAAGGTGGTATGAATTTGAGCAACTTTTGGAATAAACATACTAGCTAGCTTTCTATCCCTATTAATATTGAAAGGTGCGAGTCCCCCCTTATTGGTTTGTTTGCATGAGAAAAAAAGTGAAAGGGGGAGAAGCTAAGAGGAAAGATGTTCAAAGAATGAAAATGAGAGGAAAGTGGGATGATTTTATTCAAGAGACTTGCTAACAATGGCACTAGTTAAAGAAACCAAAAATAGTAGTTTTACATTAAACGGACTAACTATTCTAGGGACTTTGTTATTTTGAAACAAAACAAAATCAGTAAAGAAATGCCTTATTATTATACATTCACAATAGGGCTTACTCCAACAGTGAAAAAAATTAAATTTTCTTCTTTTTACCTCAAAAACTTTTTACTGTGGGTAAAAAGAATCTTCTTGGGGTTTAAAAAGAACCAAATTTAGATTTAACTCAAGGGTTGATGATGTCTTTTCCCCCAAGAAGGCTAGTCACTATTTACCCCAAGGTTGATCACTTTTTACCCCCAAGAAGGTAAAAAGAAAATAAGTGGATTTAGTGAATTCGAATAAATGTATCAATTATTGTATGAATTATATTAATAAAATGAAATGTTGTTATATGTATTAATTTTGTTCATTTCTTTTTATTTATATTTTCTTTTATTTTCTGATTTTTTATTTAATAAATAAATTCGAATAAATGCTAATTTAGTTTATTTCTTTTTATTTATTTTATATTTGTATTTATTTAATGAATAAATTCGAATAAATATTTATTTTATGTGAATAAATAAATTAGAATAACATGGATCAATAAATCAATCAAAAGTTATTGAATTGCAACGCGCCGCCTCCCTCTCTTATTGGTCACGATGTAGACGACGGTGGTGGTGGTGGTGTGACGATGGTTCAACTGTCCACACCACCTCTCGACCTGATCTTCCGACAGTGGTTCATCGGAAGTGCGGGTTTTCAGGCGCGTCTGTTTTGTCCGGCGGCTGCGCCGGTGGTTTGAGTTTGCTCAAATTGCGTCGCCGTGACTGTTTTCTGGTTTGTTCTTCCTTAAGCTTGCCGGAATTCTGGATTGGGTTGCTTTTTCGTTTCAAGGGAATCTAGACCAGTTTTGAGTAAGCCGTGACGTTCTGCGTTTCTTTTTGATGCGGATCAGTTTTTTCAAAACCACCATCGGCTCTACCGCGGTGGTCATCTCTTGGTAAAACCGATGCAGCCAGTCTATGGTTGTTGTCGTGGTTGAAAACCGTCCTATTCTATTCCTAAAGGTGGTCAAGGCTCGGATGGCTGTTACTCACATCCACTTCGTTGTTCCTTCAACTTCGGGTTGTGATTCAGACTGTCGTGCTCCAAAGGGCGATGGCTTTGTAATCGTGGCCTGCTTCAGTCGTAAACTTGCTGTGGTTTTTGTCGTAGTAAGTGGTGTGTACATGAAGTTGGGTAGTTTCCGTGTTGGCGGACAATTTCATTTACCAGTGTTGTTACAAAGGAACGATTTTTGCTATTGTTCGTAATTGTTAGGCTTGAAAAAGCATTGATGCCTGCTGTGATTGTTGCAATTGTTGCTAATAGGGGGTTGTTGGAACGTGAATTTGATCGTGTTGGCGGTCAATTCATTCGCCTTATTGAGAAGAGAAGACTCATCTTGGTCTGATGCTCGTCGACCTTTGTGGATCTTAAAAATCCGTTTTGATAATTGTTGGTTCATAATATTTGGAGTACGGATTGTTTTGGACTCGAAATAGTCGTCAATGCTTGTTGCGGATAGTGCAGGGAGTTGGTGGTACGTGATCTGCTCTGTGTTGACAGTCGGTTCATTCACCAGCTTATAGACCCGGTTGGGGCTGGCAAACATCATTTGTTAGAGTTAACTAGGGTAGAATCGAGTGTATTGTTGTTCTTGGTTGTATTTCTCATTAGGGTTGACACACTTGGATTCACTGGGTCAGGTTTTATGTCACCCCAGTTTTATGTATTTTTTCCTTTTTTTAATAATATATATGAGTATTTGACAAACGTAGGGTTAGAGTGGAGTGTGAGACGTCCTCTATTCCTTACATGTCATTTTGCTCAGGCCTTATCAAAAAAAAATTAGAATAACATAAATAAATAAATTAGAATAAAGTGAATAAATAAATTAGAATGAAGTGAACAAATAAATTAGAATAAAGTAAATAAATTAATTTGAATAAAGTAAATAAATTAATTAGAATAAAGTAAATAAATAAATTTGAATAAAAGTGAACAAATTAATTAGAATAAAGTAAATAAATAAATTTGAATAAAAGTGAACAAATTAATTAGAATAAATTTTACACTTGTGTTACTTAACTAGTGCAACTTTAGTTAAGTTACGCAGAATTAATTACTTGCATTACTTAGCTAACACATGGGTATTTTCGACATTTCAGTTGGGTGCGAGTAAAACTTGTTGGGAGAAGATCAGAATTCAATGTATAAATGTTACACTCTCATATTTCATTCCTCACACTATATATACCATTATCAGGGGCGATGCTATGTATGAGTATGAGGTAGCTTTGGCTACCCCAAAGTATATTTTTTATTTGAATAAGTTATTACATTTGATAATTAGCTGCCCCAAAAAAATATGATTTCGCTACCACAAATTATTTTACTTGTCAAAAACTAATAGAAACAAGAAAGTTAATGATATTTACTTGTTTGATAGCTTCACCGCTGACCATTATCCATACAAAGTTAAGGAAAAATATTTTGTATAGCAACATCTCTACTCCAACTCAATCAAATATTAACTTGAGCATCAGGGTTCTTGCCCCACGTCCTATGGTGAGATGAAATGTTGTTCAAATTGTTTAATAACAACAACTCTCTGAAAACTTCAAATTTTCATCAACAATGGTCTGAGATTAGCTGCGCATCAACAACAAAACTATTCGTCGTTCGACACACTATAATTAGATTCCAATGACTATAAGAGGGTAAAAAAAAAGAGTAAACCACTAAATTGGTCCCTGTCTTTGTACCAAATTCTCAAATTGGTCTCTGACTCTATTAATAACTCAAAATGGTTCATGTCTTTGTCAAACGTTTCTCAGATTGGTTCCCGACTCTATTAGTTGTTTTGTATTTTAAGTCATTAACGTACCAAATAAGATCCAAAAGGCATTATGTCATTAACCACTAAATAATATCCAAAAGACATTGAGTCATTAACACTCAAAATACAAAACAACTAATAGAGTCACGGATCAATCTGAGAAATGTTTGACAAAGACAGTGACTATTTTGAGTTATTAATAGAATCAGGGATCAATTTAAGAATTTGGAACAAAGAGAGAGACCAATTTGATGGTTTACTCTTAAAAAAATTAATGCATCCCATGATAATTCTTGTACATTTTCAATCTCTTTTCCTGCCTTTTGTTATATATCACCTTTTATAGAAGGTTTTGTTTGTAATTTTATAGCAGCAGTCAAAAGACATTATGGCTAAAGTTAAACCGTGGCATATGAATGATAATGCACACCTCATCTCTTCTCTCATTTAATGTCCAGTAGTTGTAGAAGAGTGAAAAAAATTATGAATCCCACATATATATTTTTCTTTGAAAAGGAGGGAAAAAAGCACGTCACAATTTTTTTTTCAAGTTTGTCCTAAATCTATATCACATCTCACATTTTGTCGATTTTTTTGTCATTCTATATCATATTCCAAAAGACAACTAAAGTCAAACCATGATGAATGTGATCAATTTCCTAATTTAGTGTCTAGTAGTGGTAAGAGAATGTAAGATCATTTAGCATGCACAACATAGATGCTTTGTCTTTGGAGCTATAAACAAGATCGATCATGATAGTTCTCTTGAGGTAGCCAAGTAACCTACATGCAGTATGAGGGAACGTAATAGAGAACCTAGTCCTAGGTTGCAAGGGCCAACCTTTTTCCCTGTTAAGAAGGTGATGTTTCCAAGAGGCCAACCTAGTTTTCGTCTTCTTAATGATAAGATTAAAGTCTTTTTCCCTTGCAATTTGAATTGGTGCATGTCAGTTTCCATTACTAACAGCTTCACATATAAAGAGGAAAGCTTTTTCATGCGTAAGATGAATAGATACGAATGACTAGGTCTTCTGGTCTGAGACCACGAATGGGTTTGAAAGTGGTCCTCTTGTAACTGTTATAGAGGATGGAAAAATAGGAGAAGGTAACAGAATACATGATGAGTTTTATGGTTGATGGGGTAAATCCAAATTCAAAGATATGGTCCTTAAGGAAGTCCCAGTTGAAGTTGTCAAAAGATTTAAGTAAAATTTGAAAGCAACGTCATTATTATTATTATTATTCTTTGACTTCTGTATGTGAAGTATTTCCTGCAAAACAATAACATTGTAAGAAGTACCCTACCTGATAGAAAATTGCTTTGATGGAGGCCAATAATAATGTCAAGGAGGAGCCGGAGGCGATTAATAAGGACTTTGTTTATGATTTTGTAAACAATATTGATGCAAATGCTAATTGGGTGTAGGTCCTTAAAGGCGGAGGGTGGGAATGTCAACTTTAGGTATGAGGGTATTAGAGTTAGATGGATCAAAGTAACCTTAGGAAAAGACATTATTTTTTGAACAAGAGGAAAAGACATTATTAACCAAGTTAAAGATGTCATCGCTCATAATGTGCCAATATTTCTTAAAGAATATGCATTGGAAGCCATCGAGTTATGGAGCTTTGAAAGGATTCATCGAGTTCTTTTGTAATGGGGTTGATGAGGGATGAAAGGTTGTCTAAGTCAATGCGGAGTTGAGTGGTCGAGGCGAAATTGTTTCTTTGGTAGCTGGGGGGCTCTAGAAGATAGCCTTGAAGTTGTTTGAGCTTCTTGTTGGATAATAGAGTTGTCGAATGTCCAAAGACCATATATATTTTAGAAGCCATGTTGTGATAATTTTTGTTCCTTTGGCGACCAATAATAGTTTGGGTGTATGAGAATGGACTATTTTTTGTCTCCAAGTATAACTCATTGATCATGAGACTTTTGGTACCAGTGAACTTCCTCTTGAAAGGATATGTAAAAAGGAATCGACTCTCTCAAGATAACGCAGGAACCATTTAACCCTAGCTTCAACATGTTTCTTTCTTTGGAAAATGTTGCTGAAGATGTTATGGTTGATAGTGATTGAATATTGATCTTTAACCTGACATAAAGCGGATATAGAGTTGTTATTTGAAGACATCCAAGCATGCTAGATCTGGACATAGTGAAGGTAATTGATAAGGTTTCAAAATTAATGAAATTAGTAGTGACAATTGATGAAATTTATTTAATTAACAATTAATATTCCTCTTGAATGACCAATTGCATCAACACCACGAACGAGGGGAGTAACCAATTTGACTCTGGAAGGTGGATATCTATAGAAAGAAACATGAGTTTGAATGATAATTAGGAAAGTATGATGGTACTTTATTATGACATGTTGTTTGGTATACTTATGTTTATAGACAGATGTAATATTAATTGTAGAATACAATTGAAAATAATTACTAATATGACATTAAAAATTAAAAGGATAAACAATTATTTTGGTCTCTATAAGTGTGAGGCTCTATCATTATAGTCCATGAATATTTTAAAATTATAACTACATCGCTTAAATATCTCTTTTTTTAGTTATTTTTGTTCTCTTGATATAGAAAGGACAATTGAATCCATACTCAGGGGACACCCACAATGGATAGGATAAAAATCCGCATAATAGATACGAGTAATTATCCGTAAAAATGAGTGGGTATTGGCGTTGGTGTGGGTACCTTAGTACCCACTCTACCCCATACCCGCATAATATATTTTTCATCTTTTATTTGTATAAATGTTTGCATTATTTTCAAGTCTTTAATTATGATGATGAGAAAAAATAATTAATATGATGTATAATTTTTATATAAGTTTTAGAGAATTTTAGACTTGCACGTTTATAAGTTTTTTATTTTAGTTATTTTTATAATTTTTTTAGAGGTTTAATTATTTTTTATATAATATATTTTAGTTTATTTGTATAAATTTACTCATTTAAAATATTTTAGTTTATAATTTTGGATAAGTTAAATAATTTAGGTTATAATTTCCATATTTCAACATTAAAATATCGGAAAATATTTTTATTGTGTTAAAATGATACTATATTTTTGTCATTGATCGATTTAATTTCAGTAGAAATGTGGGTAACGTGTATTTGCATAGATACTTAGATACCCAGAGGATACGGGTACAGAGGTTGTTACTCACGATTATGGGTATTTTTTTCAAATGTGGATGCGGGGATGGGTCCATTTCCACCCCTATATATTATTAGTTATTATGGTCCTCACTTTAGGGTTAAATATGTTTTTAGTCCCTATAAATATAGTTAATTTCGTTTTTAGTCCTCATAAAAAATTGTCAGGTTTTGGTCCTATAAAAATTTTCAACACGTGGTTTTAGTCCCTGTTAAATTAAAATTTGTTTATTTATGCTCCAACTTTTAAATTTTTAAATGATTTTTTACATACTTGATTAAAACATTATAAAAATTTCATCTGCAACAAGTTAGCTCAAAATTTTATTTAGGTCTAAATTTTCATTAATTTTATCTTAAAATTTTTGCGTTTTAAAATTTTCATATTTAATTCATTACACGTTAAAAATTCTAATTATTTGAAAAATAATTATACTTAATTTTACATAGAAAAGAGAAATCATGACATTTTTTTTTCTTCATGAAAAAATGTCATGATTTCTCTTTTCTATGTAAAATTAAGTATATTTATTAATTAGTTTGTGTCTCGTTTGCTTAAGTGACTTATACCATGGGATAGAGGGAATATTCGATTAAAAATTCAAACATAATTAATTTGGTCTTCTTTACATTTGTTACTTTAATGAAGTATTACAATAATATTATATTTATCTAATTTGACTCTTTTTTGAAAGAATCTAATTTGACTCTTATTCAATGATATTATTATTAAAATAGACATGTATTTATTTGAAATATTATTATTAAAGTAGACATCTATTTATATTAATATAAATTTTTTATTATATTTCAGAAAACAGTATTGTAAAAAAAATTGTACTTTGTAAAAAATAGTAGATTGTTGATATATTAGTTGATTATGAAGAATTTATAATTGATAGCAAATATTAAATTACACCATGAGTTCTTTAAGTTTTGAGTTTTGTTACTGATTGGCCATTTAAGTTATTTTGGTCACACATAAGTTCTTTAAGTTTGAGGTTTGTAACAGGTTAGTCTTTTAAGTTATTTTGGTCACACATAAGTCCCTTAAGTTTGTAAACTTTTTTGATTTAGTCCTTATGTTAACCAAACATTACAAAAATGATGATATGGCAGAAGTACTAAATCGAAAACGTTTACAAACTTAAAGGACTTATGTGTGACCAAAATAATTTAAATGATCAATATATTACAAACCTCAAACTTAAAGGACTTATGTATGACCAAAATAACTTAAAGAATCAATTTGGAACTAACCTCAAACTTAAATGACCCCTGGTGTAATTTAGCCACAAATAAATTAGTTAAAGTGTTTGATAAAATTAATAGTATAAGTATTTGATAAATGTATAATGAAATAAAAGGATATTTTTAATTTAAAATTAAATTTTATAAATTAAGATTAAAATACGAAAAGCTAATTAGTCATAATTATTGAGATAAATTTAATCAATTAATGTTTAATATATATTCTTTTGACTAAATGATTAACATATATAGAAGATAATAAATTAAAATCTATGTATTATTAATATAATATATATTTTATTTATTTATATTAAATTAATCTTAATTTGCCAAATTTTTATTTTTAAATTTATTTTCATACTTTATTTATTAAAAATTATCATCATAAAATTATTGGTAATAAGGTAACACAAACACATGTACTGTATTCTTAATATGTATCTATGGAAGAAAAAAAATACTTAATTAACAAAATACTACTAATGACAATGTATAAATTTATAATCATATTTTCGTTGATTCACGATTTTAGGTTTCTGATTTCAAAATTCTAAACTATAGTACCTAAATTTGTAAAACTTAAAGAATTTCTGGCACTAAATTTTAAACTTATTTTTGTTGACGTGTCAAGTTGAATAAAGAACTGACAAGTCGTAGAATGATGTGACTTTTACGATAACTTTTCTTCTTCTAATGACAAAAAAAATAGGTCACTTAAATATTAAAGTAGTTACACATTATCCATCAACGAGATCCTCACATTGGTAATGAGAATTGAAATCACACATTTATCGAATATGAATTAAATTCTTACCAACTATATCAATATTTTTTAGTATTTCTTTTATTTTATAATTATCCGATGACGTTTACAAATGAAAAAAGGGGATATGATCAAATGTTGAATTTAAACAAATAAAATTGAGAAAAAAAGCAGGGAAAAAGAGTATAAAAAAGGTTGTGTGTCACGAAGATTAGAAGCAGTGAGAAAAAAAAGATAGGAACAAAGGTATTACATATAAGATGGAAGCAAGCAGAGATGCAAATCACAACAAAATCAGTTGATAGAATGAAAAAAAACACAAGATACTTCTTCACTTCACACACAAACCCTCGCCGAATGAAAGTAGCGTGAATCATGTGTCTCAAATAAGTGGAAAAGACATTGATGTCCTTAAAACCTCGTACGTGTCAGTGTATCTTTGTCTTCACTATTAACAACTTAAGTGGGGCCAGATAAGCGTATTCAAGGTAACATTTTAGTGTGTCAATAAAATACACACCCCTCTCATTTTAAGATTGTATTGTGTTTCTTTTCTTTCATTTTCAATCCCTTTTCCGATCTTTATTTATAATAGATAAAACTTAGTCTCCACAAAAAAAAAAAAAAAACTTTGTGATGCAAATGCAACCTGGTTGACCATGTTTACTCAGTAGCAATGTAAGATCTTTATTTGATGGGAGCAATGTAAGATCTTCTTATTTCATTTTTTTTTTCTCTTTTATTAGTGTTATGATAATGATCTGATCTGAATCTCTAAATCATTTTTCAGTATACCAACCAGTTTTTGTGTCTTAAAATCAATTTAATTTTCAATCTTGTTAAACATGCATGTTGATCATCAAATTTCATACATTAATTTGATTTTATTTGTTAATTATTAATTTTATGTGTCTTATGATTTGAGATTGATGCATATCATATTATTTATTATTTTTATATCAATCTTGTAATTTATTCCTCGATGTTCTTAATCTTTGTCATGTTCATATTGCTTCTGTTCAACATCCACACTTCAAAATAAAGATTTGTTTGATGTTCAGCATGTGTCAACATCTGTTACTGATACAACACAGACACATGTGATTAGGTTCGATCGATAGCTACAAACACCTTAGGCCTTATCATATTAGATTGATTTTCCAAATATGATGCATTTATTACAATAGCAAATATATCCAAATTTTATTTATTTCACTGCCAGCTATATCTTATCAATGCAAGCCTAATCTTCTCCTTTTCATTTGTTTCAGGATAATCATCACTGATCAGTTTCATGTTTTTATTATGGTAAAACAATTTCAAGGGCATGATAAGAAATTGAGAAATTACCACCTTTAGTTTCCTTTCAAGAGACAAAACTAAGAAATGGATACGTTGACCGAGTATTTATCAAGCAAAGCAGAACACATAGCTACATCTCTATACAACTACACATTAAGGGCAAGACGAAGTTGTAACAATAACGGATATTATTGTTATAATCCTTATCATGGTCTCAAAACCATAGTTCATTCAGAAGAAGAAAACCTACACAAGAGAGTTCTACATTGCTACAAGGTGTGCAAAACTGAAACTGCACCTCCACAAGATTCAGAAACATGTTCTTCACTGTGGAAGAGACTGTCAAAGTCATTATGGTCATCATCACCGGGTTCGACAGCGATACCATCAACCGTGATGGGAGATTTGATTGGAACGGAGAGTGGAGATTACATGAGATGTGGTTTAATTGATGAGCTTCTAGGGTTAGGGCAAAGTCAAAATCAAAGAAGGGAATTCAAAGTGAAGAAGAAGAGAGAGAAAAAGGTGCTTCCACCGGCGATAACGTTGTTGAGAGAAACTCGAGGAGGAAGAGGAGGAGGATTACCTTCGTGCTTTAAGAAGGAATATGGTGAAGATGGAAGGCTAATTTTAAAGGTGGGGAAAGCGAAGCGTTATTATGAGCATATGGAAGCGAATCGAGAGAATGGTAGGCTCATCATGAAGCTCATCCATCATGCTGACGATGATGGATGGCCCATTAATGAGGAGGATGAGGAGGAGGAAACTGGTTTTGATTTTGATTTTGAGTTTGAAAATGATTTGGTGAAAGAGAGGGAGGGTTTAGAAAATGAGAGTGGGTCGGGTTGGGCCGATTTACGTCAATGTGCTTCATATGGTAGTGGCGGACTTGTTCGAGATTTTGAACCCTTCTACTTGGGACGGTATGGTTCTGCTCCACTTCTGCCCATTACTAGTGTAATGTGAACTCATTCTTCTACTCTGGTGTGAACTGTGGAGTGGCTAGCTAGTGA
>Ga0315914_1006811_pt1 | contig 16060 bp, 14 predicted proteins | sample MpolenodulesMG_FD_203920 | JGI IMG/M metagenome (GOLD analysis project Ga0315914, IMG submission 203920) | Medicago polymorpha root nodule microbial communities from Los Angeles, California, United States - elongated nodules | ecosystem: Host-associated > Plants > Roots > Nodule | place: USA... | reverse complement strand
GATGTTGAGCAGATGACATTTTTGACAACGAGGCTTTAATATCAAAACTATAAGAAGAAAAGGTTTCCTGGTAGATGTAAAGGAGTTAGAGGATCAAGATACAATGAAAATAATGATGAACCAGCGACTTGATTCAACTACAAGAAACCTGTTCACTTTTTTGCTGATTGTCCTATCGTCAAAAGGACAAGTCCAATAAGGAAAGTTCCAAGAAGGAAAACTTCAAGAGTAGAGAAAGAAAAGTCTTGCGAAAACATGGGATGTTCTTGATGTTGAATCAGACGAAGATGAAGCAAACTTGGCTCTGATAGCATCAACATCCACTGATGTAGATTCTGATGTTGATTCAAAAGATGATGACAAGGTATTTTCCGAACTTACTCGTGAAGAATTAATCATTGTTGTCCGATATCTCATTAGGAATTATGAGAGTAAAACAAAAAGCTTTATGATTTTGAAGAAAAAATATGAATTACTCTATGATAAAGCTAAGAGTCTAAACTCGAAGATTGAGAATCTCGTAATGCAAAATCAGATTCTGAAAGAAGATCAATCTTAGAGAGACACCTATGAAGCACCACCAACACAAGAAAAATAACTAACGATTATGTACCCTTAGAACAAGTCAAACCAACTTTGCAAGAAGCTACAAATCAATTCATAAAAACTTCTCAAAGGAATCTTGAAGTGCTAGAAACTAGTCGAAAAAAGAGTGAGGCCTACCGCAAGATTGTGGAAACACATGTAGCCCATATGACCTGCACTAGATTTTTAGGTGATACCTTTGACAACCCAAACATTGAGAGTTGTAGCATTGTTGAGTTGAGAAGTAGAATAGTCCACACACCAATGAGTTCTAAGAGCATGAAGAAGAAGGTGTCTGAAGTAGTGGAACGTACAATAGTTGAGGAAAAGGATGAAAATGAGTGTAAACATGAGAAAAGTGGAGGAACAAAATGGGTACTTGTATATAAAGGATCCATTTTGAGAAAGTAATAGACAAGTCATCAAAGATAGTGCCAAACCTGAAGAACTTCTATAATATGCGAAGCTACCGTAACCACCTTCGAAAACAATTAAGGGAGAGAAAAGTGAGAATATTGTAAGAAGCTCTATGTGATCCAAGTGCAAGCATTAACTTGAAGTCGTTATCGATGCTAAGAAAGATCGGAAAAATTCATGTGAAGCCATTAAAAACAACTCTAACACTTGAAGATATATCATTTAATCATCCATATGGAGTAATGAATGACGTGGTGGTGAAAGTAGACAAACCCTTCTTTCCATCAAACTTCGTGACATCAAAAATTCAAAGGAAGATTCATTGGAAGAAAGATTTCATTACAAGAAGGGAGGACTCATATTCCAAAATTTACGAAAGGAAACACGTGGACAATTTCTTCCATATGCCAAATTAATGAAATTCCTGCCAAACAAGAGGAAGAGAAAGGAGGATTTGTTCTTTGTTTCATATAAGCCACCCTAAAAGTTGTTGACCAGTAGAGCTAATGACGTTAAACAAGCGATAAGTGGGAGAAAACCCGTTAGATTTTATTTTCTTCCAGACAACATTAAGATTCCAGTGAAAACATTCATTGAGTCGTTGCTATTACTCATAATTATGCTTATTTGAATTTGCATCAAGTACACAACGTTCCCTTTTAAAAAAATTCAAATATTTTGTTAGTGTAAGAAAGTTGTTATGACCATCACAACAAAAGAATAACTTACCCTCGAAGTTCAAGAGAACGATAACTATTGGGGTTTTCTATGGAAGATACTCATCAGAATCATCATCAAGCATAAAACGATTGATGTAATTAGTACATATGTCTTCGGTCTTCCCACACACAAAATTCCCCTCCAACATAGTCCAAATCATCATCAGAAGCGATGAAATGTCCACCATGATTCAAAATCAATGTTGCCACTGGTTCCATCCAATCAAAACATAACCATGAACACCATTAAACACCTTTGAACACCATAGACAGTCTAAACCCTATACACAAATCAAACCCTAAGTGTTTTTTATGGAAAAAATCAAGATTCCATAATTGTTGTGTACAATAAACTAAAATAAAGAATGTTCTAACTTCTAAGCTATTCATCTTTATATTAACACAGTACTTTACACATTATTCATATTTTACAAGTTTTAACACAAAACAACAAAAACATCGTAAAAGCTTAAAGGTGATGTTTTTCTTACCTTAAACAAGCAGAAGCAAGATTCGCGAGTAGGAGGACAACGGCAGTTCCAAGCTGAAGCTCAAAGACAAGTGATCAATTGGTTTTCTTTTAGGGCAGCTGAAACAAACAAACGCTTTTGAGGGAGAAAATGACGTTATGTTCCTTTTATATGTGCTTGCAACTGATGTTTTAGTTATTTTCATTTAAGTCCTGTCTCTTTATATCCTCCTTTGCCAGGTTAGCCCATGAAGTGGAAAAAAATGGCTAGATCAGCATAGTTAACGCTCTAACGTTTTGGACCTCAATGACTAACGGAAGAGACTTTGAGGGAGTTTTTGATTCGTTTCGGTGATCCAGGGATGTGCATGATAGCGAGATATACTTTCAGGAACCCAAATGAGGCTTTACTCATTTAAAAACGTGTTATGATGTAAGGACTTTATTGGGTTGCATTTGTGTCCTTAGCCGGCACATTTTGCCTTTTCTTATATTTATTTACTTTGATGTTTTTACCTTCACTGCATTACTTGTGCTTGGAGAATTTTCTTTAATTCAATCTTTGTTTTCTCGAAAAAACAATGTCTAACAAATGACGTGGTAAAAAAGTGATAATTTTACACTAATAATTTTATTTTATTTTGGCAAAACACTATAACGTATCCTATTTTATTCCGTAATAAAAAAATAAAAAAATAATTTAACGTTAGAAATCAAAGTGCTTTGTATATACAAGCTTAATGTTGATGTAACAAGTTCGATGGATGAAGGTAAATAGGGTATTGTTGTTATGGTGAGAGATAATGAAGATGTTGTCGTTGCTGTTAGTTACTGGCAAGTCTTTTCATTATTAGATTTAGAGGTTGCAGAAGCCTCGACTATGCGGAAGGGTTTTGAATTTGTGAAAGCATGTCTTTTCTGAATCTCGTTAAGGAGTCATATGCTTTTAATGTGGTTTTTGCTTTGAATACTCGTCAACAAATCTCTCAGCTATGTCGGTTCTATTATTAAAGATTATATTAGTTATAATGTTTGTTTTGGTAGTTTAAATTTTTTTGTATGTTTAACGTGAAGTCAACAATTTGCTTATTATTTAGCTAAATATGCTCTTCATAATTTAGATTGTTTATGGTCATACTTTAATTAATAAAACTGTCTTTTAACGTTAAACAAACACTAATGAAACACTATGCGTCACATAGAAAAATGGAAAAAATCACTGTTTATTCCTTTATGATACCCCCCCAAAACTGGTACACAGAAAAATGTCACTAATTAATTAGAATATTCATGTCTTATCATTTATGGAAGCATAATTTGACATTGAGTTTTTCTTAATTCAAATCTTAATCATGATCAACAGCAATGATTCTGAAAAGTAAAACAGTACAAATTGCGATTGCAACAATTGTCACATAAACTAAAACCTAATAAAGAAAATTAACAAGCTAAAATACCATTGAATGAAAAGGAAATTAATAAATCTATTTTCTTGTTCCAACCCTTTGATTTTTTCTCACCTTAACCTTTCCACCACCTTGAATTTGAGTCTTCTGTTTCTTTTCTCCTATTTGATTTTCTTTCTTTCTATTTCCTTTCTTGTGATGATCTAAGCAATAGTACTCTTGATGAACAACATACTCACCCTCTTCCACATTTTTCTTGAAATGTTTCAAATCATAGCCACCTTCATAAATTCCCAAGGGATGACTTGGTCCAGAAGAAGCATCAGAAGCCATAGAATCATCACTTTCAATTCCAGCATCAACTTGAGTTTGATGAATCCCTTGAGTTTGATAATAGTGCACTTTATTATTATTATCATCATAATCATGATCATGATCAAAATTTTCATCCTCATGATTTATTGGAGAACCAATATACATGGTCCATCCAGATTCACTACTGTGACATTCCTCTTCACTTCCTAAGAAAATGTGATGAGGTGGCTCCATCCTAAGAAGAAAACAAAAATTGTATGTTAGTTTTTGTTTTTGAGAATTGTAAATAGCACCAAAGCATTTATATAGAAGGAATTGAACTACTATGTCTCTTATGAAGGGTACCAAATAAATTTTATAAAAAAAATAATTTATATTAATAATGATAATAATACTATAGAAGTGTTCTGAACACCTGAAAATACTTATCCCTTCATCTCTCTGACACAAAAACAGTTTACTAAACACGGAAAAGATACAGCCAGATTGCAGCCATAAAGGGACTTGAAACTATGAGCATTTGGCAGTGATCTCTTTATAATTAATTGCATATTGCCAACTGTGGGACCATCTGACTTGGATTTAAGTTTCAAATTTGGTAGTTGGTAATTTATACATAAATTCTAATCCAAATTATCAATGAGGGTATAATTCTCATTATCTTTGTATGAAAGGTGCCATGTTATTATGTGTGATTTGAAATAACTAGTGAGGTGGTTTGAAAAAATACATCCTTTAAGTTTACAAAATCAAATTTTCACTGTTGAGGTGACACAATGAGTGAATCATGATTTTAAATTGTAGTATACAACCTCAATTGTGACAATAATATAGGATTTTGAAGTCTTTACAATGACATCACAACTGAAAATTTTAAGTACCACTGTATTTTTCCACAATATAATGGTTTGAAGCGTAAACACAACCTAATTTACAATCACGGAGTGTGCCTCCCTACATTTTTTTGTAAAATTTTAAAATAACCACATCACCTAGAAAATCTACATACTTATTAATCACCAAGCATAATCAAGAGAGTGAGGTAGTAAAATCAATCAAGAGGCTATTTTTTTTGTATCTTGGCCTCATATTTTTTTCTTTAGAGGAAGGATTAATACAACTTATCCTTAATATCTATGTAAGATTTTAGTACTCTAGTACTTATCTCATCTTTGTCAAGAAGATTTATTTTCCCTATTAAAAAAAAGTGAGAGAATTAAAGAGGTAGAAGGTGTGAATGAAAGTGAAACAAAAAGCATAAATTTGAAAGAGAGATCGAGTTGGTTGGTTGGTTTCACTTCATCACATGGGCCTGATCTTCATTCATTAAGAGAAGAATATGCAATTGCAATTGCAATTGCAATCATCATTACTTTCTCTGCATTGCTCATAAATAAAAATGACAGCTATAGATACATATATAAATGCAAAGTTTGCAGAATCACAAGAGAGAATAGAATAAAATACCCATATAAGTCTAAGTAGGATTGCAAACTGGACCTCTTCATTACCTGATTTAGCTTTCACTTCTTTAAAATATCTTGTCCCTTCATATGAAACAAATACCCTTTTTTCACTTTTCTCTCCTCTTCTTAGAAACTGCTACTAAATATTACAACTAGAGTTTTTCAATTTTTTTAGATTAAGCCCACACTATATAATATAGGATAATAAAGTTTCTTGATGAGAATTACCCTATTGGAATATCTCTCTGCATCTACTTCTTGCTAGCTATACCCTCTCTAATTTTATTTGGGGAAGATCACAAAGATATTTTTGTGATCTCAAATTAAACCCTCGTATTTTTTTTCTTTACTTGAAATGCAAAGCATATGCAATGCAATTATATAATTAGGGTCATAGTTTGGAATAATACATAGTCACGAACATGTTTTTAATGATTATAATGAAAATTAATTTATGCCACGGGTTGTGAATGACCAGATAGATAGATTGTGATATTTATCTACTTGGAATTGCATGGTTAACGAAAGCTATATCATATTGCTATCATGAGGAAACCACGTATACCCCACCTTTTTTTTCTTCTTCTTTTTGTCTTCCACAAATTTGATTTGCAAAAATCAAGCTGTATATTTCTTTAAATAATTTTTTTTTTATTTTCTAAAAGTAATATTGTTAGGTGGGGAAATGAACGTGATCATTTAGATTTTCTTTTGTTTTTGGTTGGAGGTAGATATATATTTTTTTTCTTTCAAAAGACATAAGGTAGATAACTAGTTTTAATACGGTTATAAATAATGAAGTGACATTTGGAATGACTTCTTTCATTTCAACAACAAGATAGATGATTAATGCATTACCAATTTTACAGCATTATTTTTTTAAGAAGTTATTTATTTTATTTTTTTTGAAAGATTTAAGAAGTTTTTATTATTGATTCATAATTATTAGTATTAGTCAATATTTGGTGAACTATTGAGATTAATTTTAAAATTCTTAAGATTATGCTTAAAATAATTAAATCAAATATAAATATTTTATTCAGGAATTGCTCTTGGGTTGACAAAATTTTGTCGCAGTACATTATAAAAAAAAATAGAAAGATAGATGAGGGTATTTTTCTGTTTCTTTAGTCTTAGGGTTGCATATTCCTTTTTTTTTTAATTTGATTTCGAATTTGGAAGCGGGTTATTAGATTATGCAAGCGGAATGTGGTTGTTTCGTTTGGATTAAGAATTGTGTTCTTTAGCCATTTGAATTTATATTTTGTCATTGAGTCAAGTTTTATGTCCCTTCAATTCTTTGTACTCTTTACTTTTGCTTTATTCTATTTAAGGTATTGCAACATGCACCTCATTTGCTTAAAAACAAAATAAAATTACTCTTTTCCGTAATAATTAATTTATTTTAAAATTTTACACATAAATTAAGAAAAATATATAAATAAAAGAAGAATAATAATACTTTTATTTGGTCAAAAAGATGATAATATGGTACTATATTATCTTAATCATGTAATGATTTATTTACTGTTATTAAGTGAAATATGTTAAATTGATAGCGATGCATGTAGTATTAATTAAATGATAGAATTAAATAAATTTAATTAATGTTGAGTTTGTTTAATATAAAAGTCCAAAAGTGAACCCTTACTATTTTGATTAAATTTTAATAAAATTGGGAATATCCTCTATTTGACTATTATATTTATTATTAATATTATTATTATTATATTCATTTTTGTAAATAAAGATAGAAACCTCCATCTTTAAATATTTTTACGAGGTCTATATTAAACATGCAAACTTATTAAATGATGTGGTAAATGAACTTCTGTTTTTCTGGCCTATTATGTCAACTAGCATTGTAAAGGGTTGGCCTATTATACCTTGAATATAATATTTCAGTTTCCCTTTAAAAAAATTATTTTATTTGTTTTTCTTGAAGATATTGTATAACATTGTAGAAGTCTTGGAGAACACTTTCTTCTTTAAAATATTTGTTAATCTATCAAGACATGATTTTTCACTCAAAATGTAATCCACCAAATTCTAATGCTAAATTTGTTTTGTCAAGTCACAAGAAAAGAAAAAAAAAAAAAAGGCAAGAAGCAAAAAAGGACTTTGCATAATTCTGCTGGTATAATTGACTACTCTAAAGGAATGGGACCCTTGTTAATTGTTAAAGAGAAGGACCAAAATGAAGTAATAGTCTCAAAGGTGGCAGGGTTTAAGCATGCCATGCCCCATTATTTTTAAGCAACAATTTGGCTGTTCCCCACTTTAAAATCATCCTCATGGCTTAGAATGAGGGATTACCGGACAGGGTCAGGTCCATTCATTATTCCTCTTGTTTGTCTTTCTGAGGGCTCCACGTGAAGCTGAAGATATGGTGTTTTTGCATCAAGACAGTGTTTTCAAAGCTGGATATGGGTGTTTATTTTTTTATATATATAAAGTCATGTTCTTTTATTACAATGATGCATGTTATATATGTGTGTTTTTACTTGGTTTGCTTATCATGTCTTTCGATAGTTAATTTTAATGCTATATAGTGACATCGGTTCACGTATTTAGAGGTCACAATGTTTGTGTACTTGTGAAACTAAAAGATTTTTATGAAGTAAATATCAACATTCTATTTTGGTTTAAACATATTCTTGTTGTCCTTGTAATATATACCTAATTTTTTGGTTTATTGATTTTTTTTATTATAGATTGATCCTATAATTTTATTGGTTATGTTGTATTTCTTACTTGAAAATTGGTTAGATTTTAAATTCATCATAACATTACTGTTAATGTCAAACACCATCAGGTTTGTTGGTTGAAACTCAAGTGATACTTCTTCCAAGTTATCTAACCTCTCATAGTTTTATAGGGTAATGCGATGTTCGTCTCCCATTTCTGACTCGTATAATGAATAATCTTGAATTGGGATTAATTGTTTCTGGTTGTTATGTCCTTTCTCTTGCAATTTGAACTGCTTTCCGAAGTTCTTATTCAATTTTGTATATGTTTGGATCAAATTGCAGAATACCTGTTTTGGTATTACGCATAAAACAAACTACACAAAGTTCTTAGTAGGACAGAGTCAACTGAAAAAATAATTTTGGTATTTTTGGGTTTTTTTTTGTTGGTATTTTTGAATTTTTTAAAACAGAAAAATAAAATGCGGAATAATAAATGACTGAAAAATAAATGACAGAAAAATAAAAGATAGAAAAAAGTAATAAAGTGATAAGTAGAGTATCATATCCACAGGGATTGTCATTTAACCCAAACAATTCGCATTATTTATTTTAAGTTGATGATATAAAATAAAAGAGTTAAGGGTTAGAGATTGCAATTTTTATCTGTTTGCAGCAGAGCAAGTTACCTGTTTGATTGCATAAAAGTAAGTAGCGGTTAGGACTATGTGAATTCCCACGTCATACCCCAATTTTTGACCTAAGATCTCACTCTCACACGCTCTCTGACTCGGAATATTCTTTGACTTTTCAAAGAAAATTTCGGCAGAGATGTATTTTAAAATACCTCTTTTTTTGGTTTGATTTCGGGCCCCCTTTTTATTTTATTTTATTATTAGTCTTTTTATTTAATTTATTTTTATTTTTTTATCTTTAGTTATTTTATTTTATTTTATTTCCATCTTTTATTTTAATTTTTATTTTTAATTTTTATTTTTAATTTTTATTTTATTTTGTTTTTTATTTTTATTTTAGTTATCTTTTTATTTTATTATAATATATCCAAAATTTTGTCTGGGGTCCAAATTGTTTCTGTTCTTTTCCACGTCACTGTCCAGGCCACAATCACAGAAGTCAGTTGTGTCTTTCCAAAAAAACACTAGCAACGCGTTCAAACTCATCAAGGCACCATTAATCCCATCAATTTCATTTAATTGTGTTTCCATTTTGAAAATGCATGGAGCCTTTAAAAGAAAAAGAGGAATCAGAGAAGGGTAGAGATCACAAACAAGAAAACCAATACAGAGAATCATCACAAAAATCCAGCAATATCACAAACACCAAAGCCGAATCCATACCAACACAAATCCAGTAACATCAAACACCAAAACTGTGTCATACTCAAAAGCATCATCACAAATGAAAAATATCATCACAAAACCGAGTCACAAACCACCACAAAGCCTCAAAACCGTAATAACCACACAAAACAGTCCCAAATTCACAATAAAAAATAAACCTAACCAAAATAAAAAAAATGAGTAGAGGAGAAAAAATACTTTAAAAAGCTAGAAAAAAATTTCAAAATAAGGATTTTAGGTTTCCGGCACGGTGGCGCCGCTGGCCTTCGCATCGGAAACTATCTCTGCTTGCCACTTCCGGCGAGTGTTTAAAAGAGAGAACATAGCTGTTTTTGAGAGAAGAGAGAGAAAGGAGGAAAATAAATGAGAGAAGAGAGAGGAAGAAGCTATTTATAGCCTCTCTTTTTTCCAGATTAAATCTGGGACGTTGATCAAATCAACGTCCCAGATCTAATCTGGACGGCCCATATATTTTTTCATACTTTCTGCACCCCCCTACATTTTTTTTATTTTTTCTTGCATTTTTATTTTCTTTTATTTTGCATTTCATTTTTTATTTATGCTATTATATCATTCTGCATTTTAAATTATGTTATTTATTTATTTTGTTTGAATTTAGAATGTATTTAGGGCAATGTAAATATAAAGGAAAAATCATGCATGTGTCTTTTATTTTTTATTTATTCTGCTTTTACGTATTAAAAAATAAAAATGCAAAAAATATTAGTTAGTTTTAATCCAAGGGAAAGGGGTTTTTTTTCTTTTCATTTTGATCCAACGTCATCATGAAAAATACCTCGCGCTTTATTTTATTGTCACGCTTTATTTTTAAGCTTTAAGTAAAAAACATCAAAAAACATTCAAATAATTAAAAATTCACAAAAAAATTCTTTTCTAAATAAACCTTGATTTTCAATCAAGTGATTTTCCTTTTATTTTCTTAAACCAAACTTCAATCCATTTTAACTATATTTGAATCTTTTTCTTTTAATAAAAAACACTAAACAAATTTACTTTGCCATTTGTCTTTTTATTTTAAACCTTTTCAAAATTAATTAAAAAAGCTAAAGTGCACTTTTCCCCCTTTAACTTTCAAAAACTTGCAATTTTGACCCCCTAAGTACTGAAACTACAATTTTAGCCCTCTAAGATTTAGCCCCATTGCAACTTTAATCTTTATGGCCAATTTTGACTGGTCAATGCTTACGTGGCATACCACGTGTGTAATCATTAAATTAAAAAAAATAAAAAAAAATTATCATTTTTTAAATTAAATAAATGAAAATGAAATTAAAAAAATTTAAAAAATCAGAAAAAAAATTAAAAATAAAACCCAAATCTTAATCTTTTATTTCTTCTTCCTCTCAATCTCAAGAACAACAACAACAATTGACCCTGCATATGAGAGATCCATGTACACCAATTGACCCTTATTCTTCTTCTTCTTCCATCTCTTTCTCTTCCCATCATCAATTCCATCAACAATGGTTTCAAAGGCCTACTAGGGCAATGGATTTCCTACAACCCCCCGCCACAGACAAAAGTAATACAAGTTAAATCAGGAAAGGCCAACCAACACAACTAGAGGGTAAAATATCACTGGGTGGCCGTATATTCAAGACAAATGCTACTAACATCACAATCTCAAATACATTTTTCCAACAAACTTTTATCAAGTGAAATTACATGTGGTCTGCTATATTATATGGATCTCGTTCCATATTTGGTGAGCATATTATTTATTTAGGACCCACAAGAATTTCCTCAAATCAAATAATCGTGTTGAATTTTTTTTGTTAGATTTCTCATGAAGAAACCAGCAAGATCATGAAACTGCAAGTGAGCAATGAGAATGTCCGGGTATTTTTGAAAAGGAAACGGCTCGCATTTTGGGACAGAGAAAAGCAACGTTTTTTTTTCCAGATGAAATGGAACCTTGATTTTGCTGTTTCCTGAGAAGAAGATAATGAATATTCATGAGTTTGAGTTTGAATGGAAGAAGAAGAACCTGGAGGAGTATGAAGAAGAAGCACGATGGGAAGAAGATAGAACGCCTTGATGAATGATTTTAATTGGATGCTTTGATTTTAAAGATTTTTATTTTTTTTATTTAATTTTTCATTTATTTAATTTAAAAAAAGGATTATATGATTTTTAATTTTTTTTAATACAATAATTAAACATGTGGCATGCTACGTAGGCATTGACCGGTCAAAATTGCTAAAAAGGATCAAAATTGCAATGGGCTAATTCTTGAGGGGCCAAAATTGTAGTTTCTGTACTTAGGGGGCCAAAATTGAAAGTTTTTGAAAGTTAGGGGGGAAAAGTGCACTATAGCAAAAAAAAACCAACAAATTACTCAGCATTTTTACCATGAACTACATGGTTTTGGTCCCTTGTGGGTACATAGACAAAAGACTCTTGTCTTTGCAAATCGATCAAATAAAAAACATTTTTCTTTCTTTTACTCTTTACTTTAATTTTCTTTTTTAAGCAAATAAATAGGCAAAAGATAAATAAAAACAAGAGGTTCTTATAGGATAATATAGGCGTTTAGTGTGCTAACACCTTCCCTTTATGTAACTAACCCCCAAACCTAAAATCTTAAAAAATAGTGGGTTATTCGAACTTTTCCCCCTTTCCCTTGGAAAAATTAAAGCTCGGTGGTGAATTAAATTTTTTTGAGTCAACGCTAATCAATAGCTTGATCTTAGTAAAATAACTGCGACAAAAATGACAACTTCACTGGGGACTCCCCCTAAGAGGGTTGAGCCTAACTTGGTTTTGTTTATTTTGTGCTATAATTCGCTTAAAGATGAAAAATAAAAAATAAAAATGTAAATACGTGCGTATGTTTTTGTTTTCGTGACTGGTGAGATAAGTCATATACCTGGACTTGAGGGAAACAATAAGATTGGATGGTGGTATAATTAAAGTTTCATTCCGAGAGTAGTCTCGGGTTTTGTTACATGTGATATAACCCCGCTCAGTGGAGGCCTCTTGAAGGTAATACTATGTTGGCTTGAGTAGTCATATTCGACATTATTACTTTTAAGTGTCCCGTGAAGCTGAGGACCTTTAGAGTTACCTTTAACTCATCTTGGTCTCTTTAGGACGTAGTGTGGTGTCTAACCAAGAGTAGTCTTGGGATTAGCTGACACGCGATACTACACTCAAATGAGATCTTCTTTCGAATGTTGTTGGATCGGGAGTCAGTCCAGTAACCCAGTAATATCCGGAAGGGGTCAATGACTTTGGGAACTGGTAGAACCCGTGATACAGGTACAAATGAAACCATAGTCCCTACCATGTGGCGGTACTCTTACCCTCGACCCCATCATGGACTTAAACCTTAGACCATGTTTTCACCATTTTTGTTGCATAAATCATACATGCATGCATGCATTCATAAAAAACTTTTTTCTCTTTAATATCGAAGGACTTAGATAAATCGTCATGTAAACATCACAGATATGGACCTTGTGAAAAGGAGCACCAAGAAATACAACTTCAAAAGTCTTGAACTAGACCTTAGCTTCTGTTAGGGACTTTTTCCTTGGCTTTGTTTTTGCTCTTAAAAAGGGAACTATTTGTAATGTTTTAATTATCAAATGAAACAATGTTCTTTATAATGTTTACAAGTCCTTCGATAAAATAAATATTGTCCATTTTTGCATAAGCATCATGCATCATATTGGATTCATAGTTTCAAGTCCATGTCTCACACGTTGTTTTTTCACACAAAGGTCAATCTACCTCAAAAGTGGCCCGACATCCTCGTTCGAAGCCTACTCGTACCTACAACACTCGAGCAAACATGAGAAAGAGAATGGATCAACTCGGACAAGAGAACCACGAGCTTCTTGAAGAGGTAACATATCTCCGGGCCGAAATGGAGAAGTTAAGCAACCTGGTATCTTTGATGGCGGTTACACCACCTCTTCCTATCAGCACTCAGGCTCAGACCACTATGCCTTTTATTTTGGTTTCAACGGTGTCCGTCAGTACTCCACAACATGTTATACCCTAGGATTTGCCTTCTTGTTTCGACGAAGTGCTCTGGCCTTATGACTCCGAGGCTCCATTGGCTACTACATAATATGGAGTTCCCATTCCTCTGCCTGGTACAACTTTCCCTCAGGCTACTATGATTTTCTCATCTCTGTTGGTCCATACCACCCTGCAAGACAATGGACCCATCTACCATTCAGAGAGTGTGGGGGCTTATGATCGGATGGATGATCTACAAGAAGAGTCGGGAAGTCAAAGCTCTCCGTGGGAAAGAACTGTTCGGGAAAGATGCTTATGATCTTTGCTTGGAGCCAAATGTCCAGATACCACACAAGTTTAAAGTCCCAGATTTTGAAAAATACAAAGGGAACACTTGCCCCAGGAGTCATCTGACAATGTATGCAAGGAAGATGTCGACATAGACCGATAATCATCAGCTCCTTATCCACTACTTCCAAGATAGTTTGACTAGTGCCGCCTTGAAGTGGTACATGAGTTTGGACAGTGCTAATATCTGAACTTTCAATGATTTGGGCGAGGCCTACATCCGCCAATACAAGTACAATCTGGATATGGCCCCGGACCGAGAAAAACTTCAGGCTATGACTTAGAAAGACAAGGAGACCTTTAAGGAATATGCCCAAAGGTGGAGGGAGATCGCTGCTCAAATCAGCCCACCTCTGGAAGAGAAAGAGATGACCAAGATTTTCCTAAACACTCTTGGTCAGTTTTATTACGAGAGGATGATTGCATGTTCACCCTATGACTTCACATAGATGGTAAACATGGGTATGCGTTTGGAAGAAGGGGTCCGAGAAGGACGTTTGGTTAAAGAAAGTACTCCCCCCAAAAGTCTCACGAAGAAAGAGCAGGAGGTGAGTATGGTGAAAGGGCGGCTTCAACGATGGTATCCGGCTTATCAACATGTTGCCGTTGTTATTCCCGTCACCAATGTTGTTCAAAATCTGGGTTATCAGCCCCAGTTTCAACAATATTAACAACAACAACAGCCTCCACAACATACTCCTCAACAATTCAATCTAATGAATCGCGGTCGAAGAACACCATTTGACCCGATTCCCATGAAGTATGCAGAGTTGCTCTCAGCTTTGCTTGAAAAGAAATTGGTCCAGACCAAGGCGCCTCCTCCAGTGCTGAAAAGACTGCTAGCGTGGTATAGGGCTGACCAATCTTGCGCTTTTCATCAAGGGGCCCCAGGTCACGATATTGAGCACTGCTTTACTTTGAAGAATGCAGTCCAAAGTTTAATACGAGCTAACATCCTGTTCTTCAAAAACTTGGACCCAAATATGCAATCTAATCCGCTACCGAATCATGGGACCTAATCTGTCAATATGGTGCAAGACAATCCCGAAGAAGTGGTGCCTAGTTTTGGTGACGCATGGAGTGGTTTTCCGCGGTTAGGGTCGTTGTTGATGTTCCTTCAGCTACTCCTTTGTTCAAATAATGTGTTTGTTTGTTGTTTTCCGTTTTTCAAAAAAATTATTTCGTCCCGTCCGAGACGAAAGTGAACTTGTGTAGGGCTTTTTGCTTTATGTACTTCCATCATTAATAAAAAGTCGTTTTGATCCCGACTTTGTTTTTATTTTGTGATTTTTTCTGGAAAAAATGGTAATACAAAGAACCTAAAAAGTATAATCATTTCCAAATGTCTGCATACAATCATTCACTTTCTAAAATCAAACATATATGCAGACTGAACATTGATAATCCCGTTGAACATCTTAACCCTATACTCTCTCCCGACTTTGAGTTCCATGTGTCCAAAACTGAAGGAGAGGAGGATGAAGAGGTTCCCGATGAGATCTCTCGCCCACTGGGGCATCTTAGCCATCGAAGCTGCAAATAAAAATATCAAGAAGATTGCCCAAAAGATGACATTCACTTACAAAGACTGGCATGGGATGCTACCTTTCGCCTTGCATGAGTATTGTACTTCAGTACACACTTCAACAGGGGCAACCCCTTTTTCCTTAGTATACAACTTGGAGGTCGTGCTTCCCGTGGAGGTTGAAGTCCCGTCAATGAGAGTTCTGATGAAAGCAAAGCTTGATTGAACTTAAACGCATGACTGCCTTATGTCATGGACAATTATATCAAAAGAGGATGAAACAAGATTTTGGCAAGAAAGGTCGCCCCCGTGAAGGAGACCTTGTGCAATATATATATATATATATATCTTTTCAACCATACTCCAGAGGAAAGTAGATGCCTAACTATGAAGGCCCGTGTGCTATGATTCTTGCAACTATAGATGGTGACGAACTCGCACGTTCTGTGAACGCCGATGCAGTCAAGAAATACTTTGTCAAAAATATAAGAACAACTCGGTAAGTCGCAAACCTGAAAAGGAGACTTAGGAAAAAATGAGCGTCTCGGTGGACTGAAAACCCGAAAGGGCGGTCCAGGCAAAAATTAGAGACATGAACATAAAATGATTATCTTGACAGGTTGAAAACCCGGAAGGGCGATCTATGCAAAATTAAGGATTATGTGACAAGGTAACTGCATCGGGTCGGACATGATTCACCTGGGACACTTCAGCTATCAAAAGACCTGCGTCTCGAAGCATCTGCAAATCAAAGACTCGGAAACGGTGGAAT
>Ga0315914_1006809_pt1 | contig 16070 bp, 12 predicted proteins | sample MpolenodulesMG_FD_203920 | JGI IMG/M metagenome (GOLD analysis project Ga0315914, IMG submission 203920) | Medicago polymorpha root nodule microbial communities from Los Angeles, California, United States - elongated nodules | ecosystem: Host-associated > Plants > Roots > Nodule | place: USA... | reverse complement strand
TAGTTTTAGTGATATGTTTGAGGATATGAAATTGTTCATAATTGAATTGTTGATGATGAAATTGCATGTTCATAATATGTGAAAATGGGTATATTGTGAATTGTGCTCTAATTGTTGAATTGTGCTATGTTGTTATTGATTTGTGGTGGGATTCATGTTTAATTGATGTTGTTGTTGTTATGAGATATTGTTGTTGATGATTCATAACTTGAGTGTTCATAATCATGGGTTTGTGATGTGAATTAAGTTGTTGATGGTTTTTGTGGAAATGGGTTGATTTGGTGAATCATGTTGAAATGACATTTGTTTTCATATTAAATGTGTTTTTGAAAGCCCTTTTGAGTCCATGAACCTGTAAACAATCTTTGTAAACATATTTGGGTGTTGGGAGATCAAAATTGGAGATTTTGGGTGAAAAAAGGGGAAGAACCCGAGAGTTTTTGTGCAGAACTGATGACTGTACGCTTAAGCGTGCTCCAAGCGTACAACCACTGTTAGCTACTGGAGCCTGCACGCTTAAGCGTACAGGTGAACGCTTAAGTGTACAAGCCCAGTTTCAACACCTTTTGATTTTCGTTTCGGGAATCGGGGACTAATCCGAGCTTTGTAAAACACTTTTTTCAACTTGTTTAATTACTGTTTATGCTCTTAAACCTACTGGAACATCTCATAAATGAGATTGGACTTGATTTTGAACTTAACCTTTGAAAATTGTCCAAGAACGTCGATTTTCCCGAAACTTGTTTTTCTTAAGGAAATGGAGTAGGGTTAAGGTTGTATACTGATTATATGATTTCTAAAAATGGTTGTGATTGGTTTCATTGAGTTTTAACTTATTTTGCTTTGAAAATGGAATTCTTTTGGAAAAATGATAAGAGAGACGAACTTTGTGATTCTCATGATTTTGTCGTATTTAGCCGGTGAAACGTACATGCATACTCAACTGCACTTATACGTGATCTAAGTGTATGCTTAGTTGAGGCATTAGAATTTGTTTACTTGGTCTTGGTTAATTGTCACAATTGTTTTAAAGTTGTAAAATGAGAGACGAACCTTGTCGAAAAATAATCTTTAAGACCGATTACCTTATAAATCTTTCGTGAATAGCTTCATATGATTAAATGAAGATATGTGAATGATTGTTAGGTGTTGAATATGATGTTATCATAAAGTGATGTATTTTCTCCTTTACTTGAATTGTGAGAAAGTGTATGGAGTTGTTGAGCCATATTATAAATGATGTTGATTAATGTATATATGACAATTGATATTGATGTTTGTTGATAATATGGTGAGGACTCTTATTTGAATTGCGATTTGTTGATTGTGTGGACGTAAATACTTGATAATGCAATTGTTGATGAACTAGTCAATGTAAATGGAAGTGTACTTTTACATTGTTTGTTGGTGGATGTATATGTTGAAAGTTTTGCATTATTGGGTCTTTGCTTGTATGTCCATGCATTATAAATCATATTGAGTCATATGAGAAATGTAAAAGGAGGTGTACATTTACATAGTTGAATCGTAAGAGGAGGTGTACTCTTACATAAGATGTTTTGTTGGCATCTTGTTGTCGGTGATATGGTAACCACATGCATATATGTGTCGTATATAAGCGCATATCATATTGGCATGAGTCTTAAGTGATGTATGTGAATGATGATTGTTGTTGGTAAGTTTGTTTGATGAATATATACTCGTGACATTGTAATTGTTGTGTGTATATGCATATAAAAGTTAATTGCTCCTGATAATTAGTTGAGACTTAATTTGATTCATTTTTGTCAAACTGTTTATGTTGATTATGATTGATGTGAAACTAACCCCCAGTGGTTTTGACCACCTACCTGTTTGTATGAATGGATAGACGGAGTGCAGAAGTAGTTTGCTTTTTGGTGAGTGCTTGGATAGCGGGAGCTAATCTCCGTTATTGTTTCTTGGAGTCTTAGATTAGGCTCTAATTAGGACGTCGGTCTTTATGTTTTTGTTGGATTTATTTGTTATTGAGATTTGACCCATATGTCAGGATTTGGAGATTTTATATGATGATGTATATTGATCTCATGGCATGTACACTTTGGAGATGTACGATTTATATCTGCTGCGACTGTTGAGAAATTTCATATATGCATGTTGATGTTAATTGTTGAAGACGTAGCGTCTATTTCTTGAATATATGTTTTATTCGCGTGTTTTATCACTTTAATAGAAATAGGGCGTTATATACCACAACAAAATGTATGTTAAAAAACATAATTGGCTAAATCTTGCTAAGGGAGGACTTAACTGGTTAAAAAAACTAAGCATTTAGTTAGAAAATCATAAAAACTGTGCATGCCAAAGTCAGTTAAGACAAAAACATTGGAAAATGCATTAAGAAACATTTATGAAAACAATGATGGAAACCATTCAAACAAACAAATTTTTACCTATTCCTTAGGATGCGGGACAAAATGTCATCAAACATTGGCTTGATCTTATCTTCAAAATGGCGGTCAAGTTCATGCCTTATCAAGTTACGAACGTGTTCCTCTGGAAAATGCGCCGCTGGGGCTGGCTGCAGGGGGCTAGCTGCTGGGGGACTGGCTGCCGGGAAATGCTGGACCCCTCTCCGTGAACCTCATGAAGTTGAGGCCTTTGTAATCTAACAGCTTCGGAAGAACTATCTTCACTACCCCTCTTCCTCAACCTTGGTTAGGGACGAGTTTCCCATGCTTTTCTGTAATCACCCTCAATTTCAACAATTTTCTCAGCTATCTTATATGGACTAAACTCCATAAAACTATTGCGACACTCCTCGTCAGCCAAAATGTTAGCAATGTCATTTTCATGCTTCATCAGAGCTTGTTTCAGGAGTTCTTTAAGACGTGTTGTAAAGTAATACGTGTGGTAGGACCTACGGTCCGATACGGGGGGGCAAATCACCAAAATATGAAGAACTCAAAGCATTAATACCCGTAACAGCAGTGGACCAATCAAAAAAACGAAGTTAGGGTCCTGAAGCTTGAGTTACACCAGCAACATCACCACTCAGAGCATGAGTGCCCACAACAGTAGTGGACCAGTCAAAGAGAGAAAGTATCGATCTCGAAGCTTGAGTTACACCAGCAACACCACCACTCTGGAAAGAAGCACCAAGAACAACATCAGGAGTAGAAGTCATTGTTAAATGACTCTGGGAAGAAGCAACAAGAGCAGCATCAGAAGCAGAAGTGTCCGCTGCGAAAATAGAATCAATATTAGGGTTGTCATCGGGATTTGAAGCTCCAACACCGCGTCTTGCACGGTTAAGAGATTCGTCTGACGTATCCGAAAGAGAATGATTTCCGTCGTTGCCCATGGTTGTAGATTGAATGAAAACCTGACAAATGAATGCTAACATGGTGTGAACTTAAAAATAGTGTAAAGATTTATGCACATACTTATTTTTTTATTCCACCATGGTAGTTCGGTAAAAATATCTTACCATGCTAACCTTTACCTCGTAGACAGGGATTGTCCTTCTTCTATGGTATAAGAGATATAAAAAAATAATATGTAAACTTAAAGTATATGTACTTTGTAATGCTAGGTAATACGAGACTTTTTTTATACAAAAGAATTGACTTGCTAGTAAGTGACTTAAGAACATTTGTTAAAAATTTAAAAATAAAAACAATTGATAACTTTAATGTAAAAAAAAGTTGTTTTTTAATATTTTAATGTGTTGGATAAAACAAATCCCAAAATAAAATTTTATTTTAAACTTTTTATCATGTGTCCGTACTTGTTAGCATTTCTCGTAAAAATTGCACTATCATGTTGGCAGTACTCTTATTCCAATCTTTACAAGAGAGATAAAATGAGGTATAGAAATTAGAAATATTCAAATATTATTATTGATATTTATTTGTTTTGCTAAAGCAAATAATGTTTGCCATAATACTAGCCGGGCCCATGTGCACTCCTTTATTCGATTATATCATTGCATGAATAATTTATAGAACAACAAATAATATTAGAAGAAATGTAAAAATTAATAAGAGTATCAAATCAATAGAGAGAAAAGGTAAAAATAGAAAACCGAATCAATAGAGAGAAAAAGTGAGAATACAATGATAACATTAAAGAGAAAGTTGTCTCAAAATTGTCACCAAATGATTGTACAAGTATCATTTATCTTTAATAATTTGTATTCACTGCAATGTCGACATTTTACTAGATGTGTTTGAAACAGAGTATTCTAATATTGTAAACAATACATGGCAAGAGTGTTTGTGCATGGGAACTGAGGTAAGAGAAACAATTGCTATCATAAAATTATTTATTTATGTTAAAATAGATTAAAGTGTAACAACTATCTAATTCTTAAGGGAGTAAAGTGTAATGGACACATCTCTTACAAGAAGAAAATATAATTTATATATATAGTTCTCAGAGGATAAAAATGCATATTTTAACGTAAAAGTGGACGAGAGTGCAAAGTCAAACTTCTCTTAAAGGAGAATAATGCAATTTAATCAATGAATATTAATCTCTTTTATCACAAGAGTAGCTCACAATTTTTATAAATTATAATCAATAAAAAAAATTATTTGGTGTCCTTTAATTTTCACCTAACACTATCTGTGAATTTCTATCTAAGACTCCCTTTAGATATGAGATGCCCTCTCACTTTCTTTCAACCACAATCCTAGTGATTGACTCAATTACGATTACAATCAAATAGGAGAACAACACCAATAAACAAACCAACTCTTGCAAGATGCACTAAAGTGGTATACAAATGATAACTTACAAGTCAACTAAACAAACTAGCTCTATGCATCAAGACAGTACATAGAGGGGTATACAATTAACAAAGACAAAACACAAAACCCTAAAGACTCTTTCTTCAAATGACGATTTCGATCAATCTTGAGCGTTTAAGTCTTCATTATATAGCCACAATAAGCATGGAATTCTCTTTATTCGGGCTAAACAAAAACCAGCTGACTAAAACGTCTATTCAGTCACAACCTTTTAGAAGCAAAATATATTATTACCAAATATGTTTAGGACATTTATTTAAAAAACACGACATAGTAAAGCCGATATGAGCTAACTTATAGAAACACACGCTTCTTGGAGCACACACAACGTGATCTTCAAACAAATCTTCTATGATCTCACGCGAAAATACAATATTTCAAGAATGTGAAATAAAACACTTCGCCTTAAACTAAAATGTCGCACTTACATGTCCAGGACATTTGGTACAACATCTTGCTAGAACTACTTGTTTTAACAAAACGAGGCCAACACATAATCAAATCTCAACAAATTCAATTATAAATATTATTTGAGGCAATATACAAACATATAATTGATATTATTCTAAAGAGTATGTTACACTTCCCTCACCTAGAAGCTTGAATTACACTCCTCTCCTCTCTTATGTTATAATATACACTCTCCTCCCTTCTTAAAAAAAATATACACTCCCCTCCCTTGAATGTAAAACCTAAAATAAATTATACCCCCTCCTCTAAGAGATGAATGAATTACTATCCACTCCCCTAAGTATTATTTATGTACTACATTTTAATCCATTTTTACATAAATAAATATTTTTAATCTATCAACATATTTTGATCCAACATTCAAGAAAAAATAATTTATTTCTTTTTAATTTCAAAATCAACGATATATATATTTTGATTATTTTCATCATTAACTTAATGGTTCAGCGTATAAACTACACTATTGATTACCTATATTTCATTGATTTTAGTAATCCTAAAAAAACAATTTATCTTTATTGATTCATAATTTATAATAAATTTTTAAACTATATGCTAATTATATATAGTATATCAAAAATAGAGAAAAACATGACTCCAATTTTAAGTATAATAGAATGGATCTACATCATTTTCACCGTCTTGTGTGCGTTAGATTTTTTATTGCTATAATAGTAAAAATAAAAATAAAAAAACATTAACGGAGGAAAATATAGATTTTAACATTAAAGGGGAGATGAATATAATTTAAGCTTTTCTCAAGAGAGGGGAGTGTAATTTTTTCAAATATGTTTTGCTTAAGAGAGGAAGGGAGTTATATATTTTGACATAAGAAGGGAGGGTAGTGTAATTTAACCATCTTTGAATGGAGGAAAGTGTAATTTACTCTATTATAAATTATCCATCCCTTAATTGTATGATTACTTTTCTTATTAATTGGAAATTATTTCTTCCACCTTATGCTTTTCCCACGCGTCCTACGGCTATTCCCAAATTACCCTGGCTGCTTAGATCATATATAAGCAACAATTGGAACCCCTCCCATTTGACAGTTGCGAATTTTGTTTTCAAAATAACCAAAAAAACACAGTAAAAAATGATACAACTCGTCAAATAAAATATAAAAATACCATCAGGAAATTCTAAAAGTCAAATAGAGCTAATGCAATTTCATTTTGACAGTATAAAAAAAATGAAAAATAGGGTTCTAAATGATAAAATATTGGATTTTGAGGGACGAAATTTTGTAAGAAGTCTCTTCAAAGGGAATCTTGTTCCTCGATTTTTTCATGGTTTTATGGGCAAGTTTGAGAGCAATCTGATCAAGTAGCCCAAAATTAGATTTTCGAATGGGACATAGTGATAACAACTAACAATGACTTGAAACACTGGGGGTTATGATGGTTAGTATGATTCTTAAATTAGTTATCCCTCTCATAAACATACTTTGTCTTTGTGCCAGGGGCGATTTTAACCCCCAGCTGCCCGAGCTCAACCCATACTTTCTTTGTATCGCTACAAGAAATTTACAAGAAATTTGACTTTTAGTGACGGCCAAAATCCGTCACTATAGGGCAAATTTCCGTAGCTAAATTGTCAAATGACTTTCACAACATGTTTTCCACCTTCACCTACGGAAATAACCGCAGGTAATTCTAAGGAGACCATTTTAAAAACATTATGACCTCTACCTACGGTTGCGGCTGTCACTAAAACTTATCGTTGTTTTATTGTGCCCAGACTCCAAAAAATTTCTGGCTCCGCCACTGCTTTGTGCTGATATAATTCATGTTATATAATCAAATTTGTTTTTTCCCCATAGATTTTTGGCACAATAGGGTGTATAATTCGAAACAACAAACATTTTCGGATTTTATAATCCTAACATCTTCTATACATACTTCAAAGTATGATGTATAAGGGGGTATTCTAATTATAAAATCCAAAGCGGCAATGTTTTTGGGTTTTATAATCTGAATTGATGAAAAATGCATCTTTCCACCCAAAAATCGGGGAAAAACTCTTGGTATTTTTGGAATTTGATTGAATGCGTGAGAAAAGCATAGGTGGGAAAAGTAATAATGACAAGCCCGGCCCATTAAGCAGCGCAGTCTTCCCTTCTCGAACACTCACTCAAAAATCTGTATTTGACTGGAAATGGAAATAAAAAAGAATTGAAAAGGGAGGGAAATCAAACCCCCCCGCAGAATCATAAACCCTAATCAATATAGCACTTCACTTCTGACATGCATCAACATAATCATTTTCATTCCATTTTCCTTCTTTACACTTCATCATTGTATCAATTTTCTTCATTTTCATTCTCTGTGTAATCAACACCCCTTTGAACCCGCATAGTTACTATTACTAAACTTCCATGGCGATTTTGCTTCGTAACACTTCCTTACTCACACGCTCTATATTCGCCGCTCAGGTACGCTTTCGTGCCCCACTGATTTTGTTTCTGCACAGTGATCACTATCATATTTATTTATCTTTCTGTGTGTGCAGGGTGTTAAACTAGGACTATCTTCCACTTTTCAGATTTTGCGCTTTTCATCCAAAGGTTTGTTCTGCTGAAACTCTATCACTTTTTTTTCTTCTACTATTTGAATTAGGTCGATGAATGTTGTGTCACTAGGATTGGTTTTACCATCCAAAAATTAATTTATATTCAAAGGTTTTGTACACCAATCAATATAGAAAAACATAACTGTTATTTTGAACTTGATTTTAAGCAATGGATTTGATTATAATTGATTTTAAGTGATGTGATTTATGTTTAGATGTTTTTGATCTTAAAGCAAGTCTAACGTAAAACTTAGTGTGCATTTTTCAACCTAATGCCAAAGCTACTTTGTTATTTATGATTTATAGTCAAACTAGAGTTTGGAAGCAAAATTAATTTGGTAACCAAACATGTTTTTTTTTTTACTATAATCAAATTCGACAGAGTCAAAATGAATTCCGATACTTTCGTGAATTTGTTTAATCCAAAGGTGCTACATGCCTACATCAAGTACAAATGACACCGGGTATCTACTATTCTTGTTGCAACACCTATCTCTTTTCCTTTTGTTAGGAATCCAACTGTGACCAGCGTAGATAAGAAATGATGGGATGAATAGAAGGATTGGGGAGGATTTTATGGGAAGAAGCAAGTTAGGATAGAAATTTCAGCTTGGGCAACTATTTAAACCTCGTGCCTGTGCATCAGGATGGGAGGGAAATCAGGATTGGGGTTGGTTAGATGGTTCGGAAAGAGAGGTAGTAACAAAATGTAGGAAGAGAAATAGAGGAGGAAAAAGTAAATCTGGGAAAGCTGTGCAAGAACTAGAACCTATACAAATCAATTGTGTGTGAAAAAATTGTGAAAAATGATGGAAAAGGAAAGAAAAGTTTCCTAGAAGGTTTAGAGAATTTGAGACAATTATGTTGCTCTGAATGGAAAATGAATCAGTTAATTTTACAGTACAGACCAGAGTTACATTTGTATTTTGTCAATTTGGAAACTGTTTAACAACGTAATAGCTTAGCTTACTCAGCACAAGTCTGGTATAACAGACTTCTGTAGCATAAAGTAAAGTAATACTCTAGCAAATAGCAATGACTCTTAAATTTCTTGTGGTATTTGTATTTTCTTTTACACATAGAGTTTTTACTAGTTTGTTTGTCTACTTCTGCTGTTAAATTAGTAATTTAGTAGCAAATATATAGTAATGTTGTAGTGTTTCGGATCATTGTGCTCCAGTTCTCTACGACCTTTCAGTTTCTCTGGGTTGTTATACTGATTTGAAATTCACACAATAACAACATTTTCATTTCTACATATCTTAAGGTAGAAGGCGCTCTAAATCTGATGGAAGTGACTCAGGTGAAGAGAACATGTCTAAGAAAGATTTGGCCCTTAACCAAGCTCTTGATCAAATCACTTCTGCATTTGGAAAAGGATCTATCATGTGGCTTGGTCGCTCTGACACACCCAAAGATGTACCAGTTGTGTCTACAGGTTCTTTTGCTCTTGATATAGCACTAGGATGTGGTGGACTTCCAAAGGTATCCTTAGATCCATTCTTAAAGAAGTTTCTTGCTCATTTATTACATGTGTTAACAAACTTTGAATCTTTCTGAACATATCTAATTAGTTATTGTTGACAAGACAACCTTTTTTATTTGTCTCCAATGTGATTGTTTTATTTCATATTAATTTATCCGTTTCCTTTGGAAAGAATGATGAAATTCAGTATCAGTTTTTTCAACTTATTTTTATTGGTTAAAATTAATGGTTGATCATTTCAGTTGACAGTTTACTTCATAGACAATATTTTCTAGGTATTAGACATTGCTTGCTTTTCAGTTTATTTAGATAAGTGGAGATTCTACTCGATGTTCAATTCTGCAATATATGTTTAAGATGATTATAATATTTAACTTTTTGTGTTTGTAGGGACGTGTTGTGGAAATATACGGTCCAGAGGCTTCTGGGAAAACAACTCTTGCATTACATGTGATTGCAGAGGCGCAGAAGCAAGGAGGTTATCTATATTCATACTTTTTTCAGTCGACAATAACTTATATTGCTTTTTGGTTTTTATGTAGAATTATTACTAGAATAATGACTTTTGTCGATGTTAGGCATTTGATCACGGTCATTCAGAATTTCGTAATGAATGTTTCACTCTTGGATTGATTGAATCCCTGATTCTTTTCTTGCTTGGTTGTGATAATACTGTGGATGAACTTCTTAATGAATGTCTCACTCAGTGTCTAAGAATTAATGTTTGACTAATATTATTATTAATATTATCTCCATTTCAATGATGTGCCAATAATTTGAGCTGCTAGACTACTTACTAGCAGATTTCTAATTGTAAGTATGGCCGTGTTCTGTTTTCCAGGTTATTGTGTCTTTGTTGATGCTGAGCATGCCCTTGATAAGACACTTGCGGAGTCTATTGGTGTGAATACTCAGAACTTGCTTCTCTCACAACCAGATTGTGGTGAACAGGCACTTAGTCTCGTGGACACCTTAATCCGTAGTGGTTCAATTGATGTCATTGTTGTTGACAGTGTAAGTATGGTGGTCTTTTCTAATAAATTTATCGCCTGTCATTTTATCTTGTTAATGATGACATTGTCGCTGTATTAATATCCCTACATGTTGTAGGATTCAATAAACCAGGGTGTGAAATTGGCACAATTTCACCAACTCGAAAGTTATTTTAGCAGATCACCAATTCACTGTTAAATCATACCTAGATATTTAAAATACTCATGAAATAAAAGTTATGTATTTAAGTAATATTTTTATTTAAGCATGTATTAATGGATGAATATATCTAATTATTGTTTGTATTGATGCTCATAATCTGGAGGTATAAATAGAGAGAATGAGATCTGTTGTGGGAACTGAGAATAATCTGGACGTGATTGTAGAAGTTCTTCAACATTATTTTTTTTTAAACATTAATCCCTGTGATTTTGTATTTTGTCAGTTAAATCTTGTTTCATAGGTGCGATGATATTATAAGTTTTAGGTATTTCTGCTAAATTTTTGCAGTCTTTTCACTGATAGGTGGCTGCTCTTGTTCCTAAAGGTGAGCTGGATGGTGAGATGGGTGATGCTCACATGGCAATGCAGGCTCGGTTGATGAGCCAGGCACTTCGAAAATTGAGCCACTCCTTGTCACTTTCTCAAAGTATATTGATTTTTATAAACCAGGTAACAGGACGCTGTTGTCAATCTTCCTCTCGAAATTGTTCTGCTGATCTACTTCCCTCAATGTTGTTTTTTAGCTTCAAATTGCCCTCTTGGTAAATGTAAAATTCAAAACATGGTGTTACATGTAACTATGTAAGTCTATGATTAGATACCAAAAGATACAAGGGATGAAAACTTCTTTAGTATTTCTCCTTGAAAGTTATGAAAAATGATTTTAGAAAACAATAAACATAATAGTCAGGGTTCTTTGCTGGTTTGAATATCAGAGCCATAAACTCTAAAACTGATATAGTAGAATGTGTGTTATAAACTTTTGTTTTCTAGATTATCTGAACTGATTAGATATGGTATTCCTCTGATGGCCATTTGCCATGCATTGATTGGTCATGTAGTAGCAAACCTATTTTTTGAACTTCTTTTATGCCGTGCTTGCTCTGCAAGGCCTAACTTTGATTAGGCATTTTTTAAATTGTTGTTTGAAGCCAAGAAATGTAAATGACTTGCACGATGTTATAATCGACTGTTGCTTGTATACATATCTATTTTCTTTTAGGTAGAAGTACTTCCGTTCAAATTACCAGGGGGGTGCACTTATCTATCTCTTGATAATGAAAACTCTTTTGTATGTTTCTTCAGGTAAGGTCAAAGATTTCTACATTTGGGGGATTTGGTGGGCCCACTGAAGTTACTTGTGGCGGTAATGCGTTGAAATTCTATGCTTCTGTGCGGCTTAATATTAAGAGAATAGGGTTTATCAAGAAGGGTGAAGAGGTAGTCATCTGTCAGTTCTTCTGCTTTCATGCTTTCTGCTTTAGTATTGGCACACCTGTTTAATTTGAACATTGTTATTTCAGAAAAACATAAATACTTAAACACGGTCTGCTAGAACCAGTGATCTGCTGTTCCAAACTTGGTTTTATTTAATCTGTATATACCAAGTTGCTTCATCTCGTGTATATCTTTTGGACAAATGAGTGGTGTTCAATGTTCATGTTAAGTTTTTCAACCATGTGATATCTTCTTTTAGTGTAATAGGGTCCAGACTCCAGAGTTTTTGCATGAATAAGAATAATAAACTCAGAAGCTTGCTGCAATCTTAATAATTTAACTGTTCTGATCCCTGCATTACAAAACAGCTGAATATAAATCAATTAAAGTCCTTGCCTGTTGTTCAAATTTTTCATGATTGATTATTGTATTCCACACTCCATGGTAAGTAGCTATTTGTACTTAGGATGGTGCATAGATATAGACTATAAAAAGAGACAATGTGTCAGAATTAATCACTTGAGACCAATCTTGTAACTTTTGAGAGAAGCTTTTTCCGTGAATTATGAATTATCGTAGCAAAACTGGTTGCTTGACGGATACTGGTTTGAAGAATTGTATTTTAATCTCAATATTGTTTTTTTTTTTTTGACACAGGTTGTAGGAAGCCAGGTTCTTGTCAAGGTTGTGAAGAACAAGCTTTCCCCTCCATTTAAAACTGCCGAGTTTGAACTTCAATTTGGCAAGGGTATATGTAGAGAAGCAGAGATTATAAAGTTGAGCTTAAAATACAAATTCATCACAAAAGCCGGTTCTATGTATTATTATAACGAACATAATTTCCGCGGTGTGGATGCTCTCAAGAGTTTCCTAGCTGAGAATTGTAGTGCTTTAGAAGAACTAGAAATGAAGATCAGGGAGAAGCTTCTAAAACCCGAGACAGACAAGTTACCAGAGTCAGATGGAGATGTTACGGAAGAAATTGCTACCCTTGATTCTTCTACTGACGAAGACGCCGTAGCTGTTGTTGAAGCATGAATTTTTGAACGAACTTAAATATATGCTGTAGCTTGATGAAATGGCCCAGTTAAGAGAAGGTCCGAAGAAGCAATACACATGCCTTGAGGTTGGAATCTGATCCCTAAAGTTGGTTACTCTAAGTTGAAGGTGTATTTCAGAAAGGTAAAGTGCGGAGTTATAACTGTTGATGGAAAACATAACAATTGAGATTGTGGTAAATATATTTACATGCATGAAGGTTATTTAGCTTTAATTTGATCTGAGTTTTCAGTTAACAGTTATTATTTGTATTTTTCTTTTTAAAGTACACCTTTCAATTTAGAAGGGTCAGTCCTTTTGATAATTCTTGCTTGTGGTTAGATGCTCAAGTCAGGAATTAAATTTTTGGGTCATTTTATGTTGGCATGTGGCACATGTAAGGTGACAGGGTAAATTACTAATTAGTAAGGAAGCAAGGTCATTACTCTAGAGTTGGGTCGTCACAATTTATTTGTAATGATTTTGCTATACACTTTTGTATAGCGATGAATATGTATCTCATCTGGGTCCAGGATTTACACGGAAATGATGATTAATTTTGTTTGTGAAGGCGAGTTCAATAGTTTGAAAGTAGAAATCTGCACAAGCAACCTTTCTATAAATATATCTTTTATACTTATTTTATGAGTGAATACCAAAATTCGTCCCTGGATTTTCACGAATCGGACAAAAATGTCTCCCAATTCATCGAAATGCACGCTTTGTCCCTGAATTTGACAAACGTCAATCAAAATAGTCCCTATGTCCATTTGGGGGTGTTAACGGTGATGATGTGGCTGTTAACATCTCAGATGGGTTGCCATGTCAGATGCCACATAAACAGGGACTAAATTGATGTATAATGACAAAAATTCAAGGACGAAATTGATTGGTTTCAGAAAATATTTTCTAATACAGTCCTGATTAATTTTTACTTACTATCAAATCGATCCCTGAATTATTTCAAAAAATCATCAAATAAGTACTTGAATTATATAAACATATTTCCAAGTTGATCCTTGATGCATATATTTACAGAAAACAAATTAAAAATGACAAAACACACAACTTCATCCTTGAAAATATCATTAAATAAGTCATATATCTTAAGTTTGAAATATTACATAGGCAAAAGCAACCTAGCTATGGGGCATTAACAAGTCATAAGTCATAGAGGATGTTCTTAAATATTACATGGCCAAAAAGAACCCAACTAGGGGGCATAATGTAAACAAAGCAAAATATTCCAAAAAACATAATCTAAGCATGCATCAAGCTTCACTTCTTTGGAAAGCCGGGGGTTGGGATAAACTCCATGAACTTAGGTTGACTTGAACCGGATGGACCATAATTTGGATATGGCACTCGAATAACGCCAGGAGCAGTTGGATGTGATGGTGCAGGACCCCTCACTGGTGTTTGCTTAGGCCTCTCATTTGAAATAACTGGCCCTCTAATGCCATACCTCCTTGCTGGAACACCCTGCAACAACAGTTTCAATCATACCAGTCCCTATTTAATAAAACATTCAATCAAATTAGTCCCTGAATTTCTACACTTAGAATTTAACATTCATACCTGTCTAAGCACTGCTTCATTTGCAACACCATTGACAACATTTTGTCCCTGAATTGCAACATTTCCACATTGACATTTTGTGCAACTTGTCCATCATTTTCCAGCTACAACCTTTACAGGATTAACATTTCCAGCATTTTCTGCAACACCTCCACCATTTTCAACAACATGATTTTCTGCATTTCCTAGTACATTTCCAACATTTTCTGCATTTCCTCCAACATTTTCTTCTTCTGGCTCAATATCAATCCAGTCTTTTGGTCTCCTAGCAACACCTTGCTTATTACATCCTCTTATGTTATGACCAATCAATCCACACCTTCCACATTGAGTGTCATTGTAAGTCCTTTTCATTTGACTTCCACCAACAAGTTCCTCATTGCCATCTTTTCTCCTGTTCTTCTTTGGTCTTCCTGCAGCCCTTCTCACCTTTGGTGGCACAGGTTTTTCATAAGGAGTTGGTTCCCAATATATTTGAGAATTCACTGGTTGGATAAAGTAGTTATAAGTTGCCCTATATGATCCAAGGGTCAACCAAGCATGGCAATGTTCTTCTGGCTTTAAGCCTCTCAGAGCAAGTGCTGAACATGCATGCATACATGGCATTCCTGTGAATACAATCAACAATACAACCAATGTAAAATACAACATTCCAACATTTACAACATTTACAACACTCTAAGTATATCAAATATAAACCAACAAAATAAGTCTAAAAATGCAACATTTACCTGTTAACTGCCAAAATCTGCAAGTGCAAGTTTGCTTAAACAGATCAACATCCACCTTCACCTTGTAGCTATTTTCTATCTGACACCTTTGCATTGGAGTATCACCACTCCACAGTGGTGTCCAATTGTGACTAGCATTCTTATCTTTCTCTAGCCTGCTTTGCTGCCAAGGACACAGTGGTCCAGCTCTCCCATCAAGTTTCATCTTGTTTTGACTCATTTTTCTCATTACATAACACCTAACTTCCTCAGCCAAAGTGAGTAATGGTTTCCTTCTATAGTTCAAGATCTTTGCATTGAAAACTTCACAAGCATTGTTCACTATGTTATCTGCCTTGCAATTTTCACTAAAATATGCTTTAGCCCATGCTTCCTTTGGCCATTTATTAAGATACTCTCATGCCTTCTCATTAAGCCTCTTCACCCTCTCCATAATGCGGTTGAATTGAGTGGGAGTTGTTGCCCTTGCACACTCCCATACCACTCCTCTCAATTCCTTATCCTTCCATTATTTTGTGAAGTTCCTCCACAGATGCATCACACAATATCTATGTGGCACCCCTTGCATCACTTCCTGCATGGCTGGAATCAAACCCTACCAATGTTCACAATTACAGAAACAATATTCCTTGAATTATATAACTATCCATCAAAATAGTCCCTACATTATATTACTTACTATCAAAATAGTCCCTACATTATATTACGTTCTATCAAAATAGTCCCTGAATTATATTACTAACTATCAAAATAGTTCCTAAGATTACTCTAAACCTATAACATTTCCAGCTATTACTATACATCGGTATGCATGCAAAAAAATGACATAACTTGAATGAGAAAAATACTAAGATGGTTATTCATACCTTTTGCATGTCTGAGATGAAGTTCCATCCATTTTGCTCATCATTTCCAAGATCTTTATGTAGTAATTCCAAAAACCATTTCCAGTTATCTTTATTCTCCACA
>Ga0315914_1006807_pt1 | contig 16071 bp, 6 predicted proteins | sample MpolenodulesMG_FD_203920 | JGI IMG/M metagenome (GOLD analysis project Ga0315914, IMG submission 203920) | Medicago polymorpha root nodule microbial communities from Los Angeles, California, United States - elongated nodules | ecosystem: Host-associated > Plants > Roots > Nodule | place: USA... | reverse complement strand
TGCAACTAGTTTGCTTTGTCTCCTGCTAAAATGTTTAGAGAAATTGTACCTTCTTTTATTTAAATAAATAGAATGCTTTGAAGTGCATTATCATTTATTAAATTAAATAAATTTAAATGCCTGAGCTGTAGATTTATCAGCTTAATTTTTTATTTCTTGACATCAATTCCTGCGGATTTTCTGGTTCGCAGTAAACAAGCTTACGGGCAGGTAAACTCTTTAAAACTGACCAAAATTTAGCTGCGGATTAATTGACGTTTCGTGCGGATTTATCCCCAGGAAGATTTCCTGCGGATCCTAAAATCCTCGGGAATCAATTACCCACGAAGGTATTACTTGGGAACCTAAATCCTTGGCAAACTCCGCAGGAAACCGGTTTCCTGCGGAATTTTCACTTAAACCTGCAGGTAAATCCGCAGGAAAATCGAGAATTTCTAGTAGTGTGTCCCGAGAAAACATACAACGAAATCATCACGTACACAGTACAGCCATTGGATATATCAATTGATTAAAATACATGGCAGATGAAAATTAAAGGGGACCACCACCCATACATATTTGCAGGTCGTGATTATCTCGGGTTGAATTTTCTCGCTGGATGTATCATCATTACCCTTCAAGAAAACACACTCATTGTACCAAAAAAAAACATGATTATTTTATGAGTAAATTACACTCCTCTTCATTCTAAAATTACATTTCTTTTCTCTTTTATTTAAAATATATTAAAAAATATTTCACTTCCCTTCTTCCTTGAGAGAAACTTGAATTACATTCTCTTCCTCTCTTATGTTAAAATCTACGTTTTACTCCCTTAATAGTTTTTATTTTATTTCTAATAATCCAGAAAAAAATTAATCTAACACACTTCGAAGAAAAATAGTATCGCGGGTCTATTTTAATATAATCAAAATTTGAATACATATTTTTTGCTATTTTTATTCACAATTTCATTAACATGTAGTTTTAAACCTATTATATAATATGAAACAACCCCAAATAAAATTAAAATATTTGAAAAATTACTAAAATCGATTAAGTATGGTTATTTAAAATAGAATTTTATACTCCAAATTATAAAATTATTAACAAAATATTTAAATTTAATCATCATTGACAATTAAATTATAAAGAAACATTTTTTTTTTTACAATGGTGCACTACTAGAAAAAGCAAAATTAGTGAGAGAAAAAATGAAATTCCTCACAAATTCCTTGGTCGCAAAATTTAGTGACGGAATTAGAGAGGGATTTCACGTTTTCCCTCACTAAATATCCCTCACTAATTTTTGTTTTTTTAGTAGTGGTGATTCAAAATTAGTATATATTATAAAAATATTAATTTATGTTAAAATAGATTAAAGTGTAGTGTATATTTAATTATTAAAGGAGTGAGTTGTAATTCAAGCATTTCATAAAGGAGGAGAGTATAAATTTTACTTTTCAAGATAAGAGAGTGTATATTTTAACATACGAGGAGAGGGGGTATAATTCAAGCTTCTCTTAGGGGAGGGGGTTTGTAATTTACTCTTATTTTATTTCATGTTACATGCATTATTCTTATAATTCATCACAAACGATATATTGAAACACACTGATAATTACTTCAATCGTAATTAAGCTTCCATAAAGCAATGGAGAAGATAATTCTTTAGTTAATTCCTCAATGTAATTTCTTTCATTACTTCGTACAGCAACAAATAGGAATCCATCCTAAACAGACACCTCCTTTGTATCCTTGATTTTTGCACCTTTGTATGCAATCTGAACATGGTCCATTACACAATTCAGTATCTACCTTTGCACCTTTGTCAACACCTGGATTATCGTTCAAACCTGGAGGTAGTCCTGCTATAGAAATAAAATTAAAAAATTCAAAACTCCTTTTGAAGCTATAGATTTAGGGTGCTTCTTTATGTATTTCTTAAAAACTGTCTATAAAGCACGAACATAGAACACGGAACACGAGACGGATAATAATTTGAATCTATAAGCTATAGATTCAGTGTAATCATAAGTGTTTTATTTGTGTCCTACATCAAGACACACCTAATCTGAGATATGTCCATGCTTCAAGAAAACTGCTCATTTTAGATTTATCCATCCGGGCATGGAAAAATACCGTTTTGTTGAGATTTACTCGTCCGAGAGAAAAAATATCTAACTGTCGAGATTTACTCAGGACGAGTTCGAGTATTATATTTATGAGATCGGTTTAGATAAAAGTAGCCCTCTAAATTCTAAGTATTTTTTGGGTCTGCTATAACAAACTATTGATTTGATTAAGCAAATAATTCCCCAAAAAAAGGTACGAAAACTTAAATGCAAGAAAAAAAATAAAGAAAATAATAAATAATTGTTGTGAAATGTATGCTAGAAATAGAACATAAGGGAAAATTTCATATGTTTCTTACCCGAAGCCAGGACAATCATAATGCAAAAAAGTCCCAAGAGAAAAGATTGGCAAATGTGTTTTTGCCATTTTTTGTGTTTTGTGAAGATTTTGTCTTTGAACTATATTATATTGTGTTCGTGTAATATGGATAGTAAACTTTAAGTTCATTATATAATACTCATTTGACAAGTATTTTTTAAATAAAAGCAAGCAGATATTTAAAATTAAACTAACTTTTTCACTTAATTAAGATTTTTTTGTTTTAGTCCCTCTAAAAAATTCTTCAACTTTTAATCCCTATACAATTTTCAATCACTACATTTTGTCTCTATTTTTAAGTCATTTTTTGTATTTTATAATGAAATTGTGCAAAAATGTGTAAATATTATAAAAATCTCTCAAAATAAGTCAACTTCATATGAATTTTTAACTACCAAAAATATAAAAATCCATATTTAATTCATGTTTCGTTAAAAAATTCTAATTTTGTTGGGAGAGATTATTATAACTAGCAACAGACCCGTGCAAAGCACGGAGTCTGTGTTTCGCACGGGCTGAGCGTTAAAACGCGAGTTATGCGTCAAAACACATTTACAATATTATTTACATAGATAAATGAGAAAAATTAATGATAATTATAAAGATAATGATAAAAAGATTGAAATAGTTTTTGTGTTGTTTACTATACATTGAAATAGTTGTTATGTATTTTTAATATAAATTTATAAATAATAAATATGTATCTCATGCATGATTTTTATATTAAATTACAATGAATATATTATAATTACTATTATTATTATTATTATTATTATTATTATTATTATTATTTAGAGGATATAATACCTACAAAAAAACCCAATTTAACTAATTAATATGTGACTCACTGTTAGAGGTGTCAAATGGGCTTGCTCATCCCGGTCCGATCAGACCAACTGCATAAATGGGGTAGCCCATTTGACACCTCTTTATAATTGGGTCGCAGATTCTTGAGCCCGGTCCGGCCTGTGTGGTTCATGGGCCAGCCCATTATAGTTTTTTTTAAAAAAGTTTCACCCTTTTATATGAATTTTTTAAATATTTTTTATTAATAAATTTTAAATTAGTTGATAATTTTTTCAAAAAATACAGTGTTGTTAAAAAATAGTTTTTGCAAAATAAGTAATCTTGAAAATATGTAATTTTTTTATATGTATAGTTGTATATCTCATAATAAATACTAATCCGTGTATAATTTATAAATGAAAAATATTTTGTAACTCTCCCAAAGTTATGTTATTTGTTATCATTCAATCAGATATAATTGAATAAATTTAGTTGCAAAAAAAATAGATAGTCCTATGTTTTTTTTTCTTTTTTTTTCTCCGTGAAAACATTTTCCCCATGTTTTGTTAAGTATCTGTAAAAAAATATTTCTCTCATATCTTTTAGATTGTTCATAAGTGAAATGTATTTATTAATATTTTTATTAGAAACACAATGTGGAATAAAATCACTTGCACATCATAAAGTTTATTTTTAGTAAATGTAAATTAAATATATGACTGCTTTGTTTAAATGCTACTCTTAACAACTTTTCATTTGAAGTTGCTTTTAGATTTTTTTTATAGTTTATACTATTAAAAAAAATTTGTAACAAACGTATAAAATACTCTTTAAAGTGATTTTCTAAAAAAAATAGTTTTTTCTTAAAAAAGATATAACAAACAGCCTCATTATGCCAGTTTGTTATGAATTAAAATAATAATAATCTTTATATTGAACAATTTAGAGATTTATAAAAATAAAAACACAATCTATTTTTTGTTGTTTATCATAATACAAATTGTTTTTTTAAAAAATAATTTCATTTGTTTGGAAACAAACTATGTAAAAGAGATTTTGTTACAAAAGTACTTAAGTCTTTTGACAGTACCATTCTCTCTCATCTAAAAGTGTTTTTTGTTTGTTACAAAAGACAAAAAATGTTAAAATATGCTTAGGTGTTAGATGATTAGAATAGGGCAGAATTGAGTTTTTGCTAGTTATTACTTTTCAGAGAATAGATATTACAAATTTTTCTATAAAATAATATTCAAAAATATGACCAAAAGTTAAGATAGAAAACTTTTGGGGCCTAAAAGTCGAGAAAAATTATAGAGGTGTTAAAACGAAAAGTTGATATATTTATAAAGACCAAAAATATATCTAACCCTTGTTTTCTTGTCTCAAAATTTAAATAGAAAGAGTCATATACCACACGTCTATTTACTAATTATGTACTTGATACGTTGTTATTACCATGTAAATGACCAAAAACTAGAGAAAGAAAATGGAGAAAAAGAGAGGCAAATTATGGACGTGCATCCTTTTATGTATCATCTATCAATGCATGATACTATAAGTTTATAACTCATGCAGTTTGTATGTATATTGAAAAGTGACAATAACTTTACTACGTGTGTACGGTTTCCTCTTTCTTGTTACACACATCTCACTTATTTGTTTTCTTAATTATAAGATAAGATAAGATGTATTTTTTTATTTTCATTTGAATATGGTCAGACGTTTCTTGATAACAGTCTTTTTTTTTTGAATAATTCTTGATAACAGTCTTTGTGTTTCTCAATTCATGTGACTTCATATAATTTATTACTCCAAAAATGTAATTACTCTATACGTCAAACCGGGTAGAGATCCAGTAAGTTTAAAATGAGATGAAAATAGGGTTAAATATTCGTTAATTAAGTTTAAATATAATTGAGTTTAGTGAAACGAATGAGTCAAATTTCATGAGAGATTAAGGTTGACATAGGTAATTGTTTGTTATTTTATTTCATGCAATTGTTGACTATATATATATATATATATATATATATATATAAAATACAGTTTTATTTTTATTATCTACAGGTACAACTTTATTGTGCGATTATAGAATGGGATGATCATTAGGCCATTTTTATTTGTTGGAAGGGAAGAACAAAGGTCGGGGGATGGGTGCTGGTTGGGTGAAGGGAAGAACAACATTTTATTATTTTAATGTAATTTTGGTTCCGGGTTAGTAGTTGTTCGTCTACAGTTACGGACGACGAGATTTGTAACCATCGAATGTTACGATTCATTTGTTTGATTTGTGGACATGCATCATTACCTAAATCCTCTCCTCCTCTAAAATTACCGAATGTATTACATGCACCAAAACTCATTCAAAACCTTATCTTTGTTTCCTCCATCCAACATGCTGATGTGGTCGTTAACTGCCCACGTGATACTGCCACATAGTCAAAAAGTCATGCCACTTGACTAAATTTTTTTTTTTGAAAAAAAATTTGATTTTTTTTTCTTTTCAAAATTAACATTTGTGCCACCCACTGACCTTGCAAATACCCCCTAAAATTTAACATTTATGTGCAAATGCCCCCCTCAAATTTAAAATTTATGTAACAAATACCCCCCTCAAATTTATAACTTATATGTAAATATCCTCTCCAAATTTAAAACTTATATGCAAATTTACTCATTACTTATATTGTTGTTGCACGTCCATCTCAAGGCTCTCCTTGACCAAGTGGCAAATGTCGGTGCTCCTGTATCGAATGAATGTCTAGTTCTTCAACTCATTTTAGGACTTACAGATGCATATGCTGATGTGGGATCCAAAATTTGTCATGTGGATTCACTTCCTCAATTCTACAAACTTTGTTCCAAGATAATTCTGGAAGAATCGGCATGGCTGAAAAAGGTGCCAATCAGCCCAGTTGAAAACTCTTATTTCATAGCATCTAACAAAAGACTCACCAACTAACCACTCCTCGTCCCGTCCTAATTGTGTTGGTAACAATAACAATCCTAGAGGCTGATGATAAATGGTACATGAATATCGAAGCTACTTCTCATATGACAGCAAAAGAAGGTAATATCTCGTCTTATTTTAATATGAGAAATAATGTTACTGTTGGTAGTGGTCAAAAGGTTGTGGACATGCATCATTACCTAATTCCTCTCATCCTCTAAAATTACCCAATGTCTTACATGCACCAAAACTCATTAAAAACCTTATCTTTGTTCGTATATTTACCATAGATAATGATGTGTATGTTGAGTTTTATTCCTTTGGTCTTTCTATGAAGGACTTTGAAACAGAAATACTTTTAATGAGATGTAACAGTTCTGGTGGCCTCTATCTTCTTATCACAAGACCACCTACTACAACTTCGCCACCATCCACGTATGCTGCTTTATCCGTTGAATTATGGCACAACCGTTTAGGACATCCAGAAGCTCCTATCTTGAGTTCACTAAAACGAGACAATTTTCATATATGTAGTAAGTCTCGAAATAATTTATTTTGAAATTCATGCCCACATGGGAAACAAATAAAACGACCTTTTTATAACTTTGTCTCATATTAAGTATGCCTTTTACTATTGTGCATAATGATCTCTAGACTTCACCAATTCTTAGTTCAGAAGGTCATCGTTAGTATGTGTTGTTTCTTGATGAGTCCACAAATATTTTCTAGACCTTTCCGCTTCATACAAAATCTAAAGTTCATTCCATTTTCCATCAAATTAGAGCTCACATAGAAAATCTAAAGTTCATTCCATTTTCCATAAGAAAGTCAATGTTTTCAATGTGACAGTCGCAAAGAATATGATAACACTCTATTTCATAAATTTTGTGAACAAAATGGAATGTCGTTTTGATTTTCTTATCCTCACACATCCCCACAAAATGGAAAAGCTGAAAGAAAATTTTTCACAATCAACAACATCATTTGTACCCTACTTGCACATGTCCTTTTACCTCCATCGATGTGGCGTCATGCACTACACATAGCCACCGACCTACATAATATCCTTCCAAATAAAAAGTTTTCCCTCCAATAACCCAATAAAATACCCTACCAAAAAGATCTGTCATATTCCCATCTTCGTCTCTTTGGTTGCTATCCTCTCATCTCCTCAAGCTCTAGAAATAAATTACAAGCTTAGTCAACACCTTGTGTCTTCTTGAGATATCTATCAAATCATAGATGATACATATGTTATGAGTTATCTAGCTGCAAACTGTTTATTTCTTGGCATGTTATTTTTGAAGAAAATGCATTTCATTTGGCTAATTTAAATATTCCTACAACGGTTAGTTATAATTTTTTGTATAATGACACACATTTTCATCCATCCTATACCTATACCTCTCCACCCCAAAACACACCTTCCCCCTCAAATTCACCTCCTACGTCCTCCCACAACCAAACTTCACCACATGTAGCCTCAACTACATCTAATACATCACCTCCTTTCCGACAATCCCAACTACATAATCCATCTCCAATCCAATATTCCTCACCACAAATCCAACCTCACTCTCCTCAAATGACCACCCGATCCCAAAACGACATTGTCAAGCCTCACAAACTTTTCAATTTCCGCACATCAAACCAAACCACCATATTTCCTCTACCTATAAATCCCATTGTTGCATTACATCATCATAATTAGAAAACTTCCATGACAAATGAATATGGTGCTCTTATTGAAAATAAGATGTGAGACTTAGTTGCTCATCTGTCTAATGCTAATGTTATTCGAGGTATATGGATTTTCAAGCTTAAGAAAAATTCGGATGGATCCTTTGAGCGGTACAAAGCTCATCTTGTAGGTAATGATGCAAATCACAAACAAGTGTGGATTGTGGTGACACATTCAGCCCCGTCATCAAACCAACTGCTATCCACTCATTTCTTAGTGTTGCTCTAACTAAATCATGGTGCATTCATCAACTAGATGTTAAAAACACTTTTTGCATGGGAATCTTGATAGAACTGTGTATATGCACCAACCTCCTGGATTTCGTCATCCTCAGTTTCCTGATCATGTCTATTTATTAAAGAAATCTCTTTATGACCTCAAACAAGCACCTTTCTCATAGTGTTTATTATCACTCTCTATTTATATATCATCATGGAAATGACAGTGCATATATTCTTCTACATGTGAATGACATTATTTTTGTTGCATCATCTGACACTGTTCGCCAATCTATTATGGCATAACTTAGTTGTGAATTCACCAAGAAGGATATGTGCCCTCTCAGCTTTTTATGGGTATTTCCATTACCAGACATTCCAAAGGTCGTTTTCTTTCTCAAAAGAAATATGTAGAATTATAGAACGTGTTGTCATGTCCTATTGCAAGCCATCATTTACACCAGTAGACACCAAGGCAAACTCAGTGGTTCTCCAGACAACCCCTACCATGACCCAACCGAATATTAAAGATTTGTAGCCTTGCTGGAGCATTGCCATACTTGACGTTTACCAGACCTGATATCTTCTATGTCGTTCAACAAGTGTGTCTATTTATGCATGATCCAAAAAAACAACACATGTCTACTTTAAAAATGGATTATTTGATATGTCAACGGTACCATTGACTTCAGCCTTCACCAATATCCTTCATTCGTCGACAAGCTGATCTCTTGCACGGACGTAAATTAGGCTGGTTTTCCAGATACAAGAAGATCTACCACTGGTTATTGTGTTTATCTTGGTGATAATTTGATCTCATGGTCTACCAAACGTCAACATACCTTGTCTTGTTCTATCGCAGAAGTAGAATACAGAGGAGTAACTAATGTGGTGTATGAATCATGTTGGCTTCACAACAGACTCTTGAAACTACATTGTCCCATCATAATAGCTACTTTGGTATATTGTGACAACATTAGTGTCGTTGATCTCTCTAAAAATCCAATTCAACATCAACACACCGAGCACATTGAAATGGATATCCATTTCATACGTGAGAAGGTTGCTCGATGTTAAGTATGCATTCTTCACTTTCCCTCTCGCTCTCAGATTGTTGGCATATTCAGAAAGGGACTTATGCTGCATCTTTTTGAAGACTTTCGAGATAATATCAACATTCGCTCACCTCCAGTTTTGACTTCGAGGGTGTAATAGAATAGATCAATACAGAGAGTTGACTATTCATATTAATTATAAATTATTAGTATTGATTGTAATTATTAATATTGATTGTAAATGATTAGTAGAATCATGAGCAATTACTTACATTGTAATATATATATTTCTATCAGATCAATTCAAAGACACGACCTAAAGCTATCTTACATGTACATACATATGTATTTTTTTATTCTACACATTGAGTTTGTGGAGTGGTGGTACCAGTGTTGGCCCAAAGCAAGAGCATTCAAGCTTGTGGTTCAGGGCCTCCAAATTTTGAGGGCCTAATTTTATTTTTTTTAATATGCCTGAAAGGTTGGAATATACATAATCAACGTAGACTTTGTAAAAAAAAATAAAATAATCAACGTAGATTAATTCTAGAATGGCTACTATGGTCCAGTGTAATTGTAAAGTGCTCACATGTGTGATGTCCTCATTCCAACTCCTAGGAATTATGTTTTAATCAACGTAGATTAATTCTAGAATGGCTACTATGGTCCAGTGTAATTGTAAAGTGCTCACATGTGTGATGTCCTCATTCCAACTCCTAGGAATTATGTTTTAATCAACGTAGATTAATTCTAGAATGGCTACTATGGTCCAGTGTAATTGTAAAGTGCTCACATGTGTGATGTCCTCATTCCAACTTCTAGGAATTATGTTTTAATCAACGTAGATTAATTCTAGAATGGCTACTATGGTCTAGTGTAATTGTAAAGTGCTCACATGTGTGATGTCCTCATTCCAACTTCTAGAAATTATGTTTTTGTATTTAATTATCTTTGTTTATTCCAACATGGGAGTTTTGGATTTGGGGCCCAATTTCTTATGGGTTTGAGGCCCAACTCTCACCTAATTCAGCCTCTAAAAAAAAAGTTATTATATGAGGGTCTCCCGATTGTCTAAGACGGATACTTTTTTGAGAAAGAAAAAAAAACTCTCAATACTATTTTCTTATATCACTTGAGGCAAGCATTTGTGATCTGTGCAGCGGCCATAAAATTTTGTGATCAATGAATATGTGAGAGATTTCGCCCTTCATGAATCCAGCACAAATTTCAATTTTGTGGCCATTTTGATCTTTTATTAGGGATTTGGCCCCCACAATATTTAGTTTTTCTTATAGTGTATTGATAGTGTACATAACAGTTTCTACGAATTGTACAAAAGTAGTGGAGAGAGTGAAAACCATCATTTTTTCAATGCTCCCGCTCATATCATATGATGTGTTGCAGTCCATTATTGCTTAGATTGGGTTCGTTATGGCATTTCAAGGATCTTGTATTGCACATTTTGAGCAATTTTGGCGAAGGATTTAGAGGCAAAACACAAAAGGAAGCTTTGAAATATTATTTGGTTATTCGTCGTAGAACTAATAGAACATATTAAAATCTCATATAAGCTTTATGTATAACATTCGTGCTGCGTGATGCATTTTTTTTAAGGAAAAAAGGGTTCAGGTTGTATTGAGGGATGGAAGTAGGCTATTGTTTTTTCAATTTGAATTGTAATATGTTGTTTGCCTTTCGCTTCATGTGAGTACTCTTGTTGTTATATATGGGTTCTAGTACTCCTTGTATTTCAACAAATCATTTTGCTTGTTTTAAAAAAATTATTGAGTGAAAATGAGAAATGATAAAAATATCAATTTCCAAATGATTTTTGATATTCTCTTGGATAAAAAAACATCCCAAATAAAAAACAAAATTCCAAATTGGAATTTTTGAAAAAATTTGAACGCATGCAAGTGGGTATTAACGCCAAATGTTAGATTTATAAAGGAAAATGCTTGTGTGCACGAACCCCACTCTCGTGGAAATCCCACGACTGAAATCACCACTCTATTATACTCTAAGTTTATCTAATCGTAGCCATTCTCTCGCACACCACGGCCGAACTCACTTCCTCCTTTACTCATAATTCTGTTGGATAGCGAGAATCATCGGTTCCACCAGTTTTACACCCCCCGTTTGCTATAGTGATTACAATGTTGATACGCAGAGCTAGAGATATATATATATATAGGTGGTCGTGACTTGTGATGATAGTTATGCAGCGAGAACCGTGACGACGAGATCAGGTAACAACGGAGACAACGACGGAGAGAGGCAACAACAGAGACGAGGACAAAAATTGTTCAAATGGTGGTTGATTACGGAGGTCGTGATCTAATAAATGTAGATGACAGTTTGGGAGTATAGAAGAGAATTTGCAGGCGGTGACATCCATTCGAGACTTTCTCTTTCATTATTGTCTTTTTTGATAAAATATAACAATTAGAAAAAGAAACAAAAAGGAAGTTGCGCGTGGGTGAGACTTAAAAATAGGCGTTCGTGCATTAGTCATGCTATTGGCTTTCGTGCCATATAGCACTGCTCATTTATAAATGAATGTAAATATGTTAGCAAATCAATAACTCAGTCGGTCCGTAAAAAAAAATCACATTCACATCAACATATCGTAGTAGCATGTTGTGTTGGTTGAAGGATTTCAGTTAGACTCAACCCAAATTCATATAGAAATTTTTTTATTTATTTTTTGACAAATATAGAAATATTTATTATTGAATTATAAGTTTACAATGAGGTACATTTATTTGATGAAAATGGGTACATTTGCAGTATCAAAACAAGAAATATCTCGTTCAAGACAATTGTTGTAATTTTAAGTTCCACCGATCCATCTTCTTTCTAATTCTTGCTTTCTTTTTCTTCTGTTGAGATTAGACATCACGATGTGTATAATTGATATATAATATATGCTTCAAACATGAAAATAAAAGCTTTGCAGGACGATGTTTCTTATTTAGTTTATTATTCTTCTCTTTTTTTTTTTTTTTTTTTCTTTTTATGAGATTGATATAAAATATATGCTTCAATTATTACTGACAGCAACAAAAATTTCCTAAACAGCTTCCTCCCTGACCCTGACTATGGCATTTTGCGTCGCATTCCCAAGTATTAGGGCAAGGTTTAGCGCAGAAATTCACTTCTTGTGTTGATCCTGTTACAAAAATAAGATTCGCAAATTCAAAACTCAGTTTTTAGTATATAGATTTATATAATGTTAACAACGACGTACACGATTGTCTTCAAAACTTATAATTGTTTAACACCGTCTTTTGTAACGAGTTGGAGTATCCCTTATACTCCCTACTAATATAATTGCTTATTAAAATAATACAATGACGTACTATCAAACTATTTTTTTTATCAAATATAACAAACTATTGACATATGCAAATATTTCCCTGAGTCACAAAAACTGACATGAAAGAAAAGAAATAAGAAAACATTATTATTATTTCTTGTTAATTAAAAAAATTATAGAACTTAAAGGTTCAAAGCTCCATATGTTTCTTACTAGCAAAAAGAAAAAGAAAAAAGTATATATGTTTCTTACCTGAAGACAGGAGAAACGCAATGCACAAAAGTCCCAAGAGAAAATATAGGAAAATGTTTTTTGCCATTTATCTTAGAACTCTGTTATCTTTTGCTCTCGCAATATGCATAGCATACTTCAAGTTCATTATATATAGTATGCATATGATACTGCATCCGTTTCTTTTCAAATTTCAATGTAAATTTAATTATTTATTCAAAAAAATGTAAATTTAAATATTATTTTGTCAATTTTTTTAAGAGGCCATATATATATATACAACATAATAAATTAAAAAAAAAAAACTTCCCTAAAAAAAAATTAAAAAAATTCCCTTTGAAGCACAAAGTGTACCACAAAGGGATTCAGAAGAGTTAGTAATACAATAAGCAAATAAACCCAAGGGAAAACATACATTACACAACAGTTAAGCCTAAACAAAGTCGCGGTTGATGAAACCACGAATGAAAATCCACAACTTCAATAAGATTGTGGTTCTTCATCTACCACCTAATATCCACCACCAAGAATGAAGTTTGACGTGATCAACAAGATGCTCCATTGGAAATTCTTTGTAGGAAAAAGTCCTTGAATTCAGTTCTTTCTAGATAATCCAAACACAAGACATTCATATTACCCGTAAACAAGAATGTATTTTCTTTTGAAAAGAAACCCACCACATAATTTCATAGCATGCTCGCCAATATCAGTCGACATTATTGCAAAGAATAAAAGAATAATTAATTATATTATTGAAAAAACTTAAATATTTCTATTAAGTAACAAAACTTTATTGGTTATCTTGGTGTAAAAATACATCACACCCTAACTAAAAATGAATTAATGGAGAGGTTAATAATTTTGAGAAATAAAATCAACTTGAATTAGATAGAAATGAGAATATATGGTATGTTTTGGATATGTGATGTAAATTTAAAAATTAAACTTTTTACATTAAAACGAGTTGGATTATTTTGTCAAAATGTTTGAATATTGTTTTTTTTTTTTTACACCTCTAAGACCATCCAACAAGATAAAATACTAGGGCATGAAATACTCATTTATTCTATAATCCTACTCAGGATTATCATATAAACTGAGATAGTGTTTTCTAGATTATCCTGCAATAATGCTTCTTGTTATTTTATCTTGTTGAAAATAGATTTTGTACAGGGAACAAAAAATTCGTATGTATTCACAAGTAACCTTGGTCATCCTATTATATTTTTCTGTACTTGGAATAATGAATAAGGATTATTGGAGTTGTTAAATTCAATTTCGCGAGTGTCAGTTCATGCAACACACGAATAACCGGTTATCCCGAATGCAATATGTTACTCTAATAGGTAGATGTCTTTTGTGGTGATAAGTAACAACTATTAAGTCATTGGTTTGTGTATGCTTGTTACTTCATTTTATTTGGAATTTTAATGATGGTTTTTAGTAAAATGTGAATCGTTTATCTGATCACTAGTATATATGTATAGTGGGGGAAACAATTTTTTTTTTTTTTTATATAAATAAGACTTTTTAAGTCAGTTAAAAATGTATTTGTGTCATTGATTTAGCGTCCATAATTAGTAAATGCTAACTAGTGTCCGTTTTAGCATCCGTATTAGTTAGCGTCTGCATTTATATACACTTATTACACATTTAGCTTCAATTTTAGCGTCCACTTGTAGATGTTATTTAGCATCAGTTGGAAGCTAGTGTTTAGCATCCAAGCTATTATTGTCCACAACTTTTTGGACTCTATACTGACGCTAAAAGGCAATTAGTGTCCACAATTTGTATCTTAGCATTCAGAAGTTTTCTGCTGATTCTAAAACACAATTTTCTTGTAGTGGTTACACTGTCAACTATTTAGATTAGTTGATTACACTGTCATATTTATTTTAATACTTCATTTGGCATTAATTTATGATGGAAGTTTAGTAAACTTATCATAATTTTTTGAAGGAAAGAGTGGTTTTGAGTTAATTTTTTATATGAAATTAGCCATTTTTATCCTTTCCACTCTATTTAAATAAAAGTAAGTGATTTTCATATAGAACTAGGTTGTTCTTCATGATTTCATCGTGCTTTTTCTTCGTGATTTCGTTATCTGAATGAGCGTTGTGTTGTTCGTCGTCTTGTCCAACATTGTTTGATTTATTGTTTTGTTGAGGTTCTCATTTGGTTCATATTGAAAAATATGCTATTCACTCAATGATTTGAATATCAACATTTCAGATCCGAATACATGAGTATTTCTTTCACTTTAATTTTTTCGTATTATTCGTAGATATTTTGCGGTTGTATGTTATCAACTTTGGATAATGTGAGTTTGTTTGTTGTTTTACTATATTTACGTTTTTAGCGATATTGAATGATATACTCTGATCAATTTAAATGAATGAATATCATTTTATTTGTGTAAAGAAAATAAAACACATTACTAGAAGTGCATTGTTTTTCCTTTTCTTGTTAAACGTTTCAACTATATCATGTCATGAAAATTTGTTACCAAAGAAAGTGATACGTGAGATCTATTTATTTTCTTTAAAAGTAAGAATTTGTTACTATACGTTTTTTTTTGTTTATATTTAGTGATGGGAATAGGCTAGAACGAGCTAGGCTTTGCAATGCCCAAGTCTGGCCTGCCATATTTTTTTAAAGCCTAAGTTTGATCCGCGGTCTGTCATAAGCCTACTTTTTAAGCCTGAGCCTGACCTTCTGAAAGCTTGATACGGCCTGCTAGCCTGTTTAAAAGCCAATATCTTATGAACATCCTTAAATAAGAAATGTGATCTAAGTTTAAATGGACTATCGAACTAATAGTTCAATTAGATTAAACTCTCTTTTGATAATCAACATGAGGTTTTAGGAAATTCGACTATATATTGTATCATATTTCTATTCTAGTTTATAATAATATATTTATACCAGACTTTTGACTCGTGCGACGCACGAGTCTTTTCGATTATAATAAAGACCAATGAATAATCTTTAACCCGTAAGAACATGGGTCGATCAATAAACGCAAATTAGATTATTAGAGATATAACATTACAATCAAATTTGTCTTACTATGTCCTTCAATGACACTTAAATCTTATCAAATTTTACATTTTAGTTTTAAAAAACTAATCAATTAAAGACTGTTTATTTTATCACAATATGTCATTGGGGCATTATCTTGTCACTTTTTTTAAAAAAATTATAAAGAAAAAAAAAGAATACAATATTATATTGTTGCACGAGTCAATTTTATTTATTACTTTTATAGTTAAACATCAAAAATTGACTTGTAATAATTGTTTTAAATTTCTACTAACATGAAAAACAAAGTCACTTCA
>Ga0315914_1006806_pt1 | contig 16071 bp, 6 predicted proteins | sample MpolenodulesMG_FD_203920 | JGI IMG/M metagenome (GOLD analysis project Ga0315914, IMG submission 203920) | Medicago polymorpha root nodule microbial communities from Los Angeles, California, United States - elongated nodules | ecosystem: Host-associated > Plants > Roots > Nodule | place: USA... | reverse complement strand
GTCATAGTTTACATTGGCGTAATTGGTTGCCGCGGAGAAAGTAGTTTTTATTTTTATTTCTTATGAATAAACTAATTAATTTTTATTTTTATTTATCATTTATTTTATTTTAATTATATATAAATGTTGTGCCAAAAAAAACGAAAAAAAAAAAAGTCAATCCCGCCAGTCAAAACGGCGAGAACGAAAAAAAAAATTAAAAAAAAAACCGTCCAATCACGTCAGCCTGTGACGGTTGGACACGTGTCAGCCATACATTCATTCCCGCCATTTGAAACGGCGGGAATGGAGAAAAACACAAAAAAAAAAAAACCAAAAATGAAAGTGGGTCATTTTGGAATTTTTTTTTGCAAATAGGGTCAGAAAAAAAAAATCGGACTTAGGAGCATACGCATATATCCAATCCAACTATGTGGTCTAAATAGACCCCACTTAATATTTTATACTATTTTCTATTTTTTAATTGTTTAAATAATTAAACTACTTCTCTCAAAAAATAAAAAACAACTAAACTACATTTTCTAAATATTCATATTACCCACTAAAAACTCTAAAAAGAGGTTACACTAAATCTACCATATACCCCATAGTTTACATTAATATATAACATCTTTTAAGGTTAAATATTGGTGTTGTGCAGGGCAACAATTGCCATTGAAGGACACTCCCAAAATATGAAATATTGTGCTTGTTCCGACACATGGTGTCTTTGGCACAATTAAGACACGGTAGGAAACTACCGACATGCATGCTCTAAGAGAGACACACCCATTTGAGAACAGAGAAGCAAGTTGAGTTATTTTAAAGAAGTGAGATACAGTACAGAGATCAAATATAAATAAGGATAACATGGTAATATTTTAATTATGAAGTTTCATTCCATTGCATACACCCCTTTAATTATCCTCATAAAATTATCTCGCTTTAATGATTGTTAGGAACAAAATTGTCCCTTTTATGATAATAGTTTTTAGGTAAGACTAAACGGTCTCCATTTTATTCAAAAGATTAAATGATTTTCGTTTATTTATTCAAGTAGTTTTTCTTGATGCTAAAATGATATTCACTCTTTGCAACAACAAAAGAGATATTCACTCTTTGTTTTAGACGAATCCAAACGGGAGTAGGGAACCCAAACCCAAATTGGTTTCACAGTTAAGGTAGGGTCTCTACGCCAACACCTACCTAAACTATCCCACCTTTCGGCGTGGTGGATGCAATACCACAACCCAGAACATAGATCACAAAACTCAACGATCTGAGAACTAGAACCACCACCAACTATTCAAAAAGATCTGAATGAAACACAACAACCCAACCCTTTACAAACCTTGATGAACGACAACAACCTTGAAGATGACGACAAGTTGAGGTTGGAAAAAAGAGTTGGTGCTCATAACACCGAAAGGGAAAGAGGTTAAATCAACTTGTAAGGAGTGGAACGATGGTCATGTGAAGTACAAATATTGTTGCACTATCACTGAAATAGGGTTACATGAGGACGATGAGGTTTGGATTTGGAGGGGGTGTGACAACGATTAAGGTTAAGAGATGTAGATAGAGGACAAAGTGTTTGGGTATAAAGGGGATAACAAGAAAATATCAATTCATAAATGAATTAATTGAAGTATATTTATAAGTAACAAGACTCTCTAAAACTAAGTTTATTTCTGGCGAGGCTGAAATAAGTCATATTAATCATTGACAAACAAATTTACAACTGATGTTACTCAATTCGAGTGATTAATCTCTACAGTTGAACACAAAATATATTCATGTGTACAATAAGTTTTAAATCCAACCCCGATAATTTTGTATCCCATTGTGGTTCTACCCAGTTTGAGTGATTAACCTTTATAGTTGAGTGATGAGTATACCTGGTTCACATACACACACAAAAAACAATTAATTTTCTCATCTTACTAACCACTCACTTTAGAGCCAAATCCAAATATACCACTCCTTCTTTTTTTTTTTAACGCACTCTTTTATCAATAAATTTGATGTGTTATTTTTTTTTGAAGAAGCTAAATTAGTTTACCTAAATTAACATCAGGGGGAATCAATTTGAGGCCTTGAGGAGGAGCATACTCTCAGATCCCAAGTCAATACCATCAAGCCAACCCAAATGGGTTTCCACTCTTTCTTCTTTTTGAATATTTATGAAGTCTTTTATTATTTTTTTACATCAGAATTATTCTTCTATTTTGCACTTAAAATTGTTCAGAATGTTACTCATCTTATTGTAGAATTTGAATTATCTATGGAACCAATTATTATATTTATAGGTAACAAAAAAAAAATTTAAGAAAAATTTAAATTTGCAAATAAAAAAAAATTTATTTGAAAAAGAAACAAACTTCAATTTTTGAAATGAATTGTATTAATTAGTTTTTTTGAAAAACGGTATGGGAAATAGAAAAATATACAAATGACAAATTATACCTTGTAACTATCAAAACAACTATTAAACCAAATTACTTGGACTCTAGTGGCAAAGAGCTTCTTCTAAGGACATATCCGGGGAATACCAGGTTCGATTTTCAAGGGAAACAACGCTTGGTCAGTGCACATGTCTCTACGTACGAGCCGAATTGATCGCCCACCTTAATTAGTATAAAGGAACGTATGAAGTAACTCATATGTAAATGATTTCAATGACATCAATTCATATATATGTAACCTACAAATAAAATGCCTTTTTAGTTTTTACGTTGCAAAGAAGAAAGTAATTACGCTCACATTATTTGCACTTTGCACATGATCACCTTTTTTACGTTAGCCGGAAGTCAGTCAATTGTTTCAAGGAAATACAAACGAGTGTTCGGAAACATTACTTAAGGATTTAAGTTTAAATTTTTATGAAAATTTGTGTGCTTAATGTATTTAAAATTAAATTAATTGACTTTTTAAAAAATATTAATGTATTTAAAATTAAATTATTTGACTTTTTAAAAAATATTATTTAATTTAAAATTGTTTAAAGAGTGTCTAAGAGACACATTCCCGTAAACAAAACCTTTGTTTCAATTACATTAGATTCGACATTTATTAACCTTCTATTCATGAGAAAAGAGGAGTCAAGATCCTCTCCATTTATAATTATCTTGTGTCTATCTCTTTCTAAATTGTATTTTCTATTTATCAAAATTTATTTTGATAAATAGAGAGGATCTTAAAAAGAGGGGCATACTCGTTACCGTAAGTAGGTAAGTAAACATCGTTTTCCTCCTCCATCTCTTATCTCTTGTTACATGAACCTCTAGCAAAATTACGAAATTAAAATAAGATGGTAATATAATAAATTTGTTCGAAAGGTGTGTAATTATTTTTAAAATATCTTTTGTTAATTGCAATCAATGTTAACTTTTCATGCTTCAAAACAAATTCATAGTATCAACAAAATTTCTTATAGAAAAACCAAATTTTTTGTATCAAATGTTATAATCAGAGCCAGATGGAGTAAATAAGATTCAAAACCAATTATTCACTCCTTTTGAATTTTACACATGTATTTAAGAAATGATTAAAAGTATTAATTTTAATGGTAAATTTTTTTTTCTCGTCCCGGTGAGCACAACTCAGTTGGTAGACATATGTGTTTATTATATGCAAGGGTCGGAGTTTGAACCCCGGACACCCCACTTTTTCACTTTAAACAAAGTAAATTCTACCCACTAGGCTACCTGAAGAAAAAAAACATTTTTTTCTCAAAAAAGAAATGGTAAAATATTTTATTTACCAAAAAATATTCATTAATTATAGATAGTGAAACAGTTAGGTGATTGAAATGTACTTAATCAATAAGAATATGTTAATGGAAAGGAATAATAAATTTTGCATTAGTATTATAAAAAAGTATTTAAGAAATGATTAAAAGTATTAATTTTAATGGTAAAAAAATTTTTGCTCGCCCCCGTGAGCAAAACTCAGTTGGTAGATATATGTTTTATTATATGCAAGGGTCGGGGTTTGAACCCCGGACACCCCATTTATTCACTTTGAATAATGTGAATTCTACCCACTAGGCTACCTGAAAAGAAAAAAATTGCTCAAAAAAGAAATGGTAAAATATTTTATTTACCAAAACGTATTTAGTAATTATAGATAGTGAAGTAGTTTAGTATTATAAAAAAGATAGATAATTTGAAAAATAATAATTATAAAGATAACACCTAATTTGAGACGGAGTGCAACTTGGTTGTTGGATTAAACATTAAGTCATTGATATTTGTCGAAGGAAAATGTTAACTAGTGCCCCGGGGCACTGGTTAAGGAAACCAAATATAGTATAAGGACCTTGGAATTTGTGTAGTCAAAGTTAAAAAAGTGTAAAAAAATATGTTTTCGATGCAAATATTTCCTTTTTTGTTTTCTTAACTAGTGTCTCGGAGGCACTAGTTAACAAGACCCTTCGTTGAATTAAATAAAATAAAACAAGGTTTGTGTAACATGTGTACATATTAGACAAACCCTTATTAGTAATACATTAATTTATTTTATTAAAAACAACAATTATTTATCAAACAATTATATAATTTTTTAATATAAAATAAACAAGTTTCAATATAAATTTATTATTTTGAATTTTTTTTTAAGAAAAATGTATTCTTTTGAACTTCTTAATACATGGAAGTTTGTACATTTTAGATAAATCCATAAAAGAATAAATAAATAAATATTGTCATAGTTACATCGTTGCAAAATTAATTAAGGAGGGTGTTATAGAAAACATCGGAAACCGAAGATGAGAAGTCTTAGAAATCAGTGCCCTCCCTGACACAATTTCCATGAAGGATTGATTAGGTGGCACTTTCTTTTTGCATGACAAGCAACCCCAAATAAGCACTATAAGCCACAATCTGAACTCATCAAGAGTTAGAAAAAGGAAAAAGAAAACCACTTCATTCTTCATGCATCATTCCTTTTAATTTACTAGAAAAACAAATTAACATAACATACTTTGTGGTTGATATCAGAGAGAGAGATGGGTTACAACAAAGGGGGAGGGAGTCAGAGAGGAAGGCCTTATGTGTTGATATTATTGATGACATTTGGTGCTGCACTGCTTGGTGTTATGGTGCTTCATAGGTTTAGAGAGAAACGTATCTACAACCTTCTTGTTAAACAGAAAGATCATCAACTTCTTACCCTTCAAGTTCTCTTACAGGTCAGTTACTCTCTCTCTCTCACTCTCTTAAACATCCATTTTAAAACCAATAAAAAACATCTATTTTATTTAGTCAAACGGTATTGCTATAGTTCCTAAATTAATATATCAAATTGAAAAAGAAAAACATTCTTAATAGAAATGTCAATTTGTTGTTTCAAAGACAAAAAAATGTCAATTTGTATCTACAAGTGGGATCTCCATGCGGACTACTCCATTTGGGGCCCACAGACGAGCGTTTTTTCCATTGGGACGAGATGGTAAGTCCCCCATGGTTGTTTGGGGATGAGATCATACCCCGCGCAGCACTGTGCGGGGTATGATAAACAATATTGGATTAAGATCATACCCCTTGCAGAGCTTTGATCATTTTAAGTATTTTATATGTATATTTTTTTTCACACAATGCATATAAGTTTCTTTTATATTTGATGTTTTTGATCCCTGCAAAATTTTTTGTTTTTTAAAATAGTCACTTCAGGGACTATTTTCAAAAACAAATTTTTTTGCAGGGACCTGTTTAAAAAACAAAATATTTTGCACGGACCAAAAACTACAAAATGGGTCCAGTCATCATGTGCCACGTATGCAAATCATCACAAAAATGGGGTCAGGAACTATTTTAAAAAACAAAATTCTGCAGGGACCAAAAACAATTTTTTTTTTTACAGGGACCAAAACTTAAACGAACCATATTTGCAGGGACGAGTGCAATATTTAAGCCTTCCTGGTATTTTGTGTTAGTAATTTTACGGACAATATTGACTATAAAATCACAAAAACAATTAACGAAAGTTAAGGTCTAACTTCTAAGAGACCAACAAAATACATACTATTAGAGAATAGTTTTATAATTTTGATAAAATTAGAAATTATAGCAACAGAAACAGTTTGATCATTTACTCCTTCATCTGATTCTGTTTTTCTCAGTTTTACGTGTTATGCAATCAACATTACACGTAGTCAGCAACATGCAATACAAATTTTGAAACCGTTGTTTACAGCCAACAGGAAAAGAGAAGGTAGTGGGGACTAAAGACTAGTAGGGTACTTTACTGGTCAGTTAATTTGAGGGACCAATGAGGCAATTCTTTTTCTATAATTGATGATTCCTTAGTCCTTTGATGGTTATACACCAATCAAATTAAAAAGTGTGGGGAAGGGACCACTTGAATTGAAATATCAAATTATTCTGGGTAATGTATGTTTGATTGGAATGGAACGGAATTAAATGGGACAATGTCTAGTTTTTAAAATGCAACTAATCAATTTCATTTCATTTTATTTCACTCTATTCCATTCTTCCTTAATCCAAAGATACCTAAAGTTTATGTTTGAATATCTTTCTTTAGGGTGAACAATAATAAAGATGTTGCATTTTCAATATCCTTTCAATTCAATTCTGATGATGTTTGGTTTGTAGTATTCGTTAAAAAGACATGCAGTAACTCTATAATTACCTAATTATTTTGTTTATTTTTTATCAATTATGTAGAAGGAAAGAGATCGCACCAAAGAGTTGAGTAGGAAAAACGAAGAGACAAAAGCGAAAATATACACCCTCAGTAATCAAAAGATGGAGCTTACTAGAACAATTGCTGAGATGCAATCTACCATGAGTTCACTTAAAGATGAGCAGAAACTGATAGAGTCCGCGTACGCGGAGAAGCAGTATGAGCTTAGAATGATGCAGCAAAGAGGGAGCAATTTGGGACAAGGAGGAACTAAAAGAATATCATCAAGAGAGAATCTTAAGAAAACGAAAGCAGATGTAGAGGACTTAAAACACCGGATAAGCATCGATGATCATCCAACCATATTTGATCAGATTGTGGCAGCAAATGCAACAAAGGAAGCACAGAGTAAAACTAAGAATGATAATCAAGAAAAAGATCAAAATTCCAAATATGGGGGTGATGAAAGTAAAAGCAAATTAACCGAGTTCAAAGATGGAGAGGTTACAGCTGAAAGAAAAGAAATTAAGACTAGTGAGGAGCTAGGTAAGAAAAATGACAACCCTGCAGATGACGGTGCCACTGGAAAAGATGTTGAAGCTAAAGTTGTGGAGGATAAGAAAGCAATCATAGAAGAGCATCAAAGAAAACTCGAGGTGAACACAGATGGTGGAAGACAAGATTTCAAAGCAAAACAATTGTTTGGCGCGAAGAGGGAACATGGTCATTTAAGTAGAACAGAGGGGGCGCGTTGGAGAAATATTGTCAAGAATAAGTTGATGGAGAGCAATGGAATTTTTGAAAATCATGGAGAGGTAAACATGGTAAAAAGAAAGGTTTACAGGGAGGATAAGGATGGAACAGTTGAAAGAGACTCTGATGAGAAAAGGTACAACAATAATCAAAGAGAAGCTGAATCGCAGGCCGAATTTCTGAAGCCTGAAAACTATGAAAGCAAAGATGGAAACAACACAACAGTGGATAAGACTAACCACCAGGAGACAGATAATGGAATAAACAATCACCCAGAAGAGCATGAAGATGGTGCTGTCCAACAAAACTGGAGCAGGAGGCGAATCAATAACGCTAGCAACGATGCTGAACAAACAAAATCCAATATGTTCCATGAGGAAGAGCAGCAAGAATTGGAAGTTTCGGATGCGCAAAAGCAAGAGAAAGATACAATTGATGGTGAAGACGATGGTGAGGAGGATAATAACGATGAATTCTTCAATGAATCCCAACCAGAATTTGAAGATGAAAATGAGAAGGAAGAGTACAAGGAAGAAATAGATGAGTCGGAGTTTCAGCATGGTTTGTAATTAAACCGTATTTAGTATGTCCATCTAAAATAGTACTCATGGTGTGGAGTTTGAAAATATTTTAAATTACTGACTAAGGAGTGTATTAGTATCATCTTAGGAATAGTATGTCAATGAAGCCAGACTTCACCTTTTCTTATTTGCGTTTTAGTAATATCAGACATTGCGCTCACATTTTAGACCTATTTATTTATCGACTGCGCAAATTACAGTTACCTCTCCTGAGGTAAGTCTATATATCACTGACACTCCCTCTAGTTTCACAAAAACATGCACCTCTTATTAGTAGAGTTTGCAAATTTATTTTAGTACCATTGGTAAGGCCTTTCAATTTCATATATTTTGCAAGTGTTTTTTGTTAGTGACTTTCTGAGACAGTGTGTCATTGATAATGCTTTTCAAATACCTTATTATTGATAGTGCATTTTAATATTGCCTTCTGTCATATGTTGTCACACTATAGTAGTAGTTTAGCTATACCCCATATGAATGGAATGCCTCTAATATTGTGGGATTTTCCTGTTTTACTGTGGTAGATGCTTTCTGTAAATCCTGATCTCGTGTAATTTTTGAACCAAATGAATGTGTGCTATTTTTTTACTTCAATAGTTCCAGGGGTAATGACTTTGTATTCATATTAATGTTGTCGCGAATTTCTCCCCTGGGTCCTGTTTTTAAATCATAAGTTTTGACTTCTACTAAAGATTTAACATCCACGGTAGATATGCTAATTGTATAACAGGTTTTACATGTGAATGAGTCAGTCCCAAAGGACAAACGATGGGTGAAAGTGGGGGATTTTACTGATATACAGTGTTAAGTTGAAATGATTGTGTGTGACTGTGTCAATAAGAGAAAAATAAGGGAGATTAGTGTTTACTTAGAAGCTAAAGAGAGTGTTTCTGTTACTTAGAAAGACCTTCAAGGAAGGTCAGTGTGTCAAACTTTGCAACATTCATGATATAGTATTGATGCCTGTCAATCGCATTGTTTGAACGATTATCCTTTCCCACTTGATCTCAAAACTTCATCGCCAAGCTCAGGGTCATGCTTCAGAATTGAAAATAGTATGTAAAGATACTGGGCTAATCTATGCACGGTTAATTTATCAAATAAGTATTATATTTTCGCAAAATGACTATGTAGCTCGAACCATTATGGTGAGAAATGAACTACTCTTTTTGGCCTTGGTACCAGGATCATAGAGTATTTGATAATGTGGAAAATTATAGCATAGCTTCCTTCAGTTAGTAACAATAATGTCAACAAAGTAATTGCTAGCAAACGTAGTTGAAATCAGGATTCAGGAATTGGCATAAATGGGGCAAATATAACATCAAAAGTAATATCTTGTTATTTTATGGAAAGAATCATCCCCCAAATATTCATTGTCTGCAAGGATTAATTGATGATAACAAAGAAAAAGGTTTGCTAGCTAGCAAACAAGACCAAGTCTGAAAAAACCCGAAAAAAGTCCCGGCCACACATTATTACCATGACTGTTGTAATATGTTGCAAACCTCAAACTGATGCTTCCACCAATTTCTGCAAAAATTCAGTTGATTCCGTGAGTAAAGAGAAGACTCAGATCAGATGTATTTAAGAGAAGACAATACGCTAAACTGTAAAAGACAAAACAAGCCATCTAATCAGGACCAACAAGTCCTGATTAAAACATTACTGTTCTATAACATTTGTAGACTAAAACATTTTATTGGTCAATATGATAAAATATTTCAAAAACAGCTATGCTTTTCATTTTCGTAAATTTAAATATTATTACAAGATAAAAAAAAGCACTTGAGAAATACAAATAATCGTTAATGTTTTCCATTCCTGCTGATTCATTGAAGTATTGCATGCTCTGAGCCCCATCTAATTGTTATCCTGCCATCCAATATGGATTCCAAAAGACAAAGTACTGTCTTCAATGACAAGTAGAAGAACCATACCAACATTTTCCCTAAAAGCTCAAATAATCATATCTAAATTCTGAACTGTCAAATGACAAAAACCTTTAGTTGCTTTAAAGCAGCAGGAACCTGTTAGGATACCTGGTTTGAGCCTAAGTCCGATAAAGAGGTTGAGTAGGGAAGTTAGAGGAAAATTGTTTAAGTGGTAGTGGAGGTTGGCAACCGAATACAGAGCAGGAAAATGGAAAGGGAATCATTCAGCATGATTTTCAATTACAACCTTTTAGGTTGAACAAAGACAGCATTATCTTTTATCCAAGGAGCAATAGCTCTGGGGTATTGGGGAATTTTCTTCCGTAATAAATCCAGTTTTCCAATCAATAGAGGTGTGCATGGTTTAAAACCAATCCAAACCAAACCAATTATTTGGTTTTGGTTTGGTTCCTAAAACCACTTCTTTAAAAACCGGATTTTTGAAAAAAGCAGTCTGGATATGGTTTGAATCCGGTTCGGATCCGGTTTAACCCGTTTCTTGAACTAAACCATTTTTAACCCAGGTTTTATTCAAACCAATTTTAACCCTGATTTAAGTTCTTTTAATCCAAATACAGTTTAGCATGATAAATTAGTGTGATTTCCATCCAGATTACCGTGAATAATTGAATCAAAATTGAAGGGTTTTTTTTTTGTCGATTTCAATAATTGTCGACGAAATTTAACTATCACCGTTTCTCATTCCGTCGTCGACGCTGCCTACCATCACTGTTTTCTCTCCTCCGTCGTTGACGTTTCTCTCTCCTCCGCCGTTGCCATGCTATCCTCAATCTCTTTCTCTCTTTCTTGCTCTCACACCCTTTTGTTTTCTTCTATCAGAGAACACAATTTTCTTCTATAAGGATATATGGAAGAATTGATCTTCTGGAAGTTGTTGATAGTGCTCCACGAAGAACACTGCAATCAATTTGTTTGTTCTGAAACTGGATTTAGGATGCGATTTCGGATTGAATCCTCTGCTTGGGTGACGATATACTTGCTGAAACCGGTAACAAACCATAACTACAAAATGGTAACCAGTTTCTTTTGGTTTGGGCTTAGTGGTTCCAGTTTGGTTTTTACTGAAAGTGGTCCGGGTTTTTGAAAACGGAACAGTTTGGTTTACGGGTCAGTTAAGGATATCCGGTTTTTTTGAACACCCCTACCAATCAATAATACATTTTTTTGTTTATCTTTCATTTGGGTTCCTATACCCAACATATAAAACTGGAGATTTGCTTCTTAATATATCTAGTTTCCAATCAAATAGTATAGTTTCTGTTTCTCTTTCATTTGCATTCCTATACCCAAAACTTAAAACTAGAGATTTATCATCAAAACTATAGTTACTACACTTCATCTACACATGAAGAAGTTTCCCAGACAATTATGGATATATTGTCCTGTACATGGTCAAGGAACTAACATCCATACTAACATCCATGCACTATTTTACAATGGCAAATGGAGGTAATGAAATATTCTTCTATCTAACATCAGAACAGAATTGCAAACTCAGCTATAAACAAACAAGGTTAGACATACTCATAATGAAACTATCTACGAGCTAATAAATACGGTATTCTTGGTTGTAACAAAGATAACTAAAATTCAAAGTACCTCTTCTTTCTTGCCTCCTGAAAATAACTTGTATCCCCCATAGAATGTTAGTCCCCAGCCAGTTAAAGAGACAATCACAAACTGGAGGCATAAAACACCAGACAAAACTCAAAAGAATATTCATAACATTTATCCAATCATCTCAATGTAAAAATTAACAATAACAATTCAAGTTCGTTAGAGTTGATCTTCAAACACAAAACTAGAGACTCACGTGCTCTTCCTTCCATTTAGAAGGACTCATTGGGTCTTTCCAGCAGGCAACTTTAGCGGAACCATGGTGATCTGCAATAATCAAACGATGAAGCCATTTCACATATATCAAAATTGTGTACAAAATGCAAATCTAAAATACACAAAATCAACTTCTTCATAGAATAAAAACAAAAGAAAGCAAGACCAAACATCTATTCATCCTTATATCATTAGTCCATTAAACTATCCAAAACCAAAGTCAATTGTTTGTTCGAAAATCACCAAATATGTAAACAAGATTTAAGACTAGATTATTTTTTTATTAACCATATCATAGGTTGAAGCATCCACCGACTGGTGCGATAACTAATCTCTGCTGACAAATCTATCTAACCATCGTTAGTAAGGTCTCCACACTAAACCACATTTTTACCATTCATAAGGCTCGACCGAATCCAAGACTTCGCTAAAGGGATTCGAGTCCAAATCCACTCAGTCTGTCGTAATGTTTGTAAAACTATATTATTATTATTATTATTATTATTATTATTATTATTATTATTGCTTCCCGTAGGTTACTTCCACCGGAGATAATCCTATTCGAGACGAGTCAGACACTGAACATTAAGCTAGTCCCTTGTGATTTAATAGCTAATATTTCAAACTAAAATTAAATTGCAGCTTTAAAATGACGCTTACTCCAATCACAGAACAATTCGAAACCAAAATAAAATTTCAGTTTTAAAATCGTGCTTTGAAATATGCAATTGAGACATGGATTTGGATTTCAATTACTGGGAATGAACAAATTGAGTTTAATTAGTGAGATTTTGATGGAATGGAATATGGGATCGGAGAAATGATTAAGTAAATAGAGAAATGGAAAAAAGAACCTGCAGCTGCGGCGAGGCCACGGCGGTGGATGAGTTGAATGGGGGATTTGGAAGAGGAAGCAGTGATGCGAGTTAGAGATGCGGCTCCGCGTACGAGAGAGGCCATGATTGCTATCGAGCTTCAGAGAAATGGGTAGAAGGAAATGATGTCCTCCGGGTTATTAAACGACTTCGTATAGCAAGCCTTTCTATGTGTGTTCTCTATGACGCCAGATATATGATACGATACGGATACGACACCGATATGTCGATACGAAAAAATTTTAAAATTTAAGATACGATACGGCTGAGATACTTCAATAAAAATAATAAATTTAAACTAGATATTAAAACTCAAAATACAAAATATGGATTAAAACTCAAAAGTAAAAAAATTGGCGCAAAACCTAAACCAAACAGACATAAAAAAACGACAAGGCACAACAATGAAATTGCCTTCACAGAACAATCAACAAAAGCATCGTTCTCAAACAAACAAAGAGACACAAAACAACAGACGGCACCAAAAATAGAAATATAAATGTAAGTAATATTGATAATAAAGAAAGCGACAATTAATCAATTACATATACGATATATCCTACATATCCTAATGGTGTTGACGTGGGACGTTAACCACTCACATGGCGTGTCATGTCATATGCCACATAGACAGAGACTAATATGAACGAAAGTGAAAAAATTGTCAAGGATGAATTTGATTGAAATCCAAAAAAAAAAACATTGTTTTTTTCAATACTGTTGTATAATGGTTGTTTCTTTCCCAATTCTATAAACTTGGAACTATAATTTTTCTATCTCTCATTTACGGTCCAAAACCCCAAAATTTCTTCCATTAATTAACAACTCTTTCTTCCACAATTCTAAAAACATCAAACCCTAATTTTTTTTCCTTCCGTTTACAATCCAAAATTTCTTCAATAAAACTTGTTCAGATTGAATCTGAAATGATGGTTTATGGTCGTATGGGCAAAAACAGCTCTCAAACTCGAGCTCCATCATCTTCAAGCTCCGTGTTTAATGGTGATGTCTGAATGCTTGAATGTTGATGTCCCATTAATTTCTGTTGTAAGAAAAGCAAACACTCTCAAAAATCCAGGAAGGCTTATATACTTGTCATTTGTCAAAGGTTTGTTTAACAATGGTTATGTGTTAGTTTAGTGTTATGCATTTTTATCGTTGATTGATTTTGATTTTCCTTTGTACAGGATGATGATGATGATTGTGAATTTTTTGTCTGAGTTGATGAAGCTGAATAACTAAGATACTTTAAAAAGAATGGAATTGATGCTAGTCAGGGAAGAAAGGCAAGATTGAAGGAAAGTGGCAATGAAGAAGTTTGGAGGGCAAGGTTGATGGATAAAGTTGATTGTGTAGGAAGTGAGTGTAAATTGATTTAAGTATTTGATAGACATAATTTGCTTGTTTGAATTTTTTAACATGTTACTGTATTGTACTAGGAGTCTGTAATACCCTCAATGATAAGAGGTTAAAGAAGAATGTAACCTTTCTATGATAATATTATAAGCAAATTAGTCGCTGTTATTGTCAAAACTATCAAATTGATCCTACATTATATGCAAAATTATCAAATAAGTCCTTGAATTATATATTTAGTTTTCAAATTGATCTTTGATGCATATATCGTCAGAACCAAGTAAAAAGAAAAGAAACACAATTGGAGTGCATAATATTCAACTTGTTTCATAATTTAGTCATTGAACTACAACTCCTTGCATATCCAAAAATATCTAGAAGTATTGCATATCCAAAATCAAGCAACCCAACCATGGGCATTAATAAGTCATAAAAGGGGGTTCTTAAATATTACATAGTCAAAAGCAACCCAAATAGGGATATAAATAAGTCATAAGCAGAAAGTTCTTAAATATTACATATCCAAAAGCAATATTATCTTAAATAAACCATAAGCCACAAGTCTCATTACTTCTTTGGAAAGCCTGGTGTTGGCATAAACTCTAAAGTTTACTATAGCAGGGGCGTGCAAGATGTGTCGAAAGACTCTAACACCAACATCTTAGGTGTTCGAGTTGTGTTAGGTATAGGTAAATATCTTGACCTTCCTTTGATGGTGGGGCGAAGTAAAGAAGCAACCTTTGGCTTCATCAAGGACTGAATTTGGCATAAAATCAATTCGTGGAGCAAGAAGTGTTTGTCCAAAGTAGGAAAAAAGGTATTGATTAAATCAGTTCTTTAGCCCATTCCTTTTGCTATTATGAAGATGTACCTTCTACCTAATAATTTGATTGAAGCCATAGAGAAAATGTTGAATGTTTTTTTGGTAGGGACGTGTTGGTCCTATGAGAAAAGGCGTACATTGGTTGTCTTGGAAAAGGTTGTCGGTTCATAAAAACGACAGTGGCATGGTTTTTAAGGACCTTACTTTCTTCAATATTGCTATGCTTGGTACACAGGGGTGGAAGTTTCGAACAGATTCTTCTAGTCTCGTTTCTCGATTGTTTAAAACTTGTTACTTTCCTAATAATGATTATCTAGGGTCAAGATTTGGTAGTAATCTGAGCTATGTATGGAAAAGCATCTTTAGTGCTAAGATGGTGGTGAATAAAGGTGCAAGATGGAACATAGGTACATGGGTTGATATTCCTTTATTTGGTGCACCATGGCTTAAAGATGGATTATTGTTGATAACCTGTAATGTAATCCTATCTTTGCGTCGTTGTCTCATGCCAAGGTAAGAGACATTATTGATCAGTGCATGAAGGTATGTAACACACCTTTAATCTATAATTTGTTTGATAATGTCACGACTCAGTTAATTTGTCTGATAATGTCACGACTATAATTTGGAAAGCTGAAAAGAATGGCCTATATTTGGCGCGTAAGTGTAAATTTCTCATCTACATTTACCAGGCCATTGGAATTTAATCTGGAAGCTCAAAGTTCCTCCAAAAATTAAGAACCTTGTTTGGCGCGTGTGTTGGGGTTGTTTTTCAACAAGAGCTCATCTTAGTAACAGAGGAATTCATTGTCCCATAGATTGTGTGCTTTGTGGAAGTAACTATGAAGATAATACCATACTCTTCTGGAATGTCCTAGCGTTATGCAAATTTGGCGTGAAATTAATTTATGAGATTCAATTGATAAGGCTTTCAGGAGAAACTATAACATGAATGTGGTTATTTTTGCTCTGTTGCAAAAGCTTAATGCAAGCCAAATGGAACTTTTTGTCATATTGATGTGGAGTATTTGGAATAGAAGGAATTTGAAATCATGACAACAAAAGAATGAAACAATTGCTTAGGTCGTGGATGAAGGTGAGAAAAACCACAAGAAGGGGGGGTTGAATTGTGTTTTTGAAAACTTCTTCTGATACGTTCTGAAGAACTGTTCTCAGGTTCAGAGTCTGAAGTAGTTCAGAGTCTGAGTGAGTTCAGAGTCGTTGTGCAGCGGATAAATGTAAAGAACAGAGGAAGAAAGAACACAAGCAAT
>Ga0315914_1006802_pt1 | contig 16076 bp, 7 predicted proteins | sample MpolenodulesMG_FD_203920 | JGI IMG/M metagenome (GOLD analysis project Ga0315914, IMG submission 203920) | Medicago polymorpha root nodule microbial communities from Los Angeles, California, United States - elongated nodules | ecosystem: Host-associated > Plants > Roots > Nodule | place: USA... | reverse complement strand
ACCAGATCATCATGCAAGTATGCACCTTCCTCCTCATCATCATCACCATCATCACAATGGTCTTCTTGTACATGTGAGTTAGTACCAACATAAAGCAAATTTTCCACCACCCCCATGTTAGTCCTAGATGGGTTAGGAAGAATAATCATACATTGAGCCCTATTGAGTCTCAACTCATATTTGTAATTTTGAGGCGGGCCATAAAGCCTTATAATGAACATAGAGGTGAGGGTATCTATATCTAGTCTGTTGTTGCCCTCAATCTTATTCAGCCCTCTCTCCTCACCCACACCAAACTTCCTAGCAATAAAGGTGATGATTCCACCCACCACTATCTCACTTTTCTCATCCAGTTTCTTTCTAGCAACAGAAACAAGATAATCAAGCAAATAGTAGCAGGTGTTCACAGGTTGCTTACTCAACATAGCCCACAACATAAACAGTTCATCGATCCTAGTTGTCCCTACTTCCTTCCTACCCCAAATAGTGCAATCCATAACCCTTTGAAGGTACCTAAGCACGAGATTATGGATATTACTAGCCTTATTGGAACGGGAGTTATATTGTTGTAGCCCGGTGATACTCTTCCAAAAGGCAACAGGGTCATAGTTGGTCGGCTTTAAAGTGTGATCCCAAGAGTCATGAATGTACCCCGCATCCGCGAGGCCTATATCATTGCAAAAACTTTCCAAAGACATCTCGTAATCAACATTTAAAAACCAAAAATAGACTCTATGATTGGGGTTATCCGACTTCGACCTATCCTTAGTGAAGGAAAGTGAGCTCAAAAACTCATAGGTGAAATTTTCAAACCCCCGCATAGGCCTCAGCATCTCGACCCAACCTAGGGTATTTACCAGCCTAACTACATTATCTCTAATACCTAGTGTATCTCATTGTTTTACAAATCAAACACTATACAACTAAAGTTGTCATGTCTTGTCCTTCATTTTTTTAGCAAATGAAATGCACCAGACTGATGATAGATGCATCAACATTAATTCCCATTATACAACTTATAATAAAATTAAGTTGAAGACCTGAGGCATACTCGAAACACCTTAAGATTGTATGAAGGCCTAAAGGTTCTTCACCGTTGTCCTTCCTATCAAAAAAGTATGATCAACATAACGAAGTTGCATCACAGACAACCCAACGCTCACACCTTTAGAACCTGTAAATATATTTAATGGCTCTACCTTCCTAACATACATACTTAATGCATGTGCAACTAGACAAAAAAGGAAAGGAGCTATAGGGTCACCCTGCATAAGTCCTCGCTGAATATTAATTTTTTGGGTTTTACAACCATTCACCAACACCGAGAAATTAGCTGCAAAAACACATGCTTGAATCCAAGAGAACCACTTATCATCAAAGCCAAATCTCTTAGTATATACTCTAGGAAACCTAAGCTCACCGAATCACAATAATTCTCAAAGTCTGCAATCTTATTGACCGTAAGATCCATAATCTCATTTAGATTTTTTGGCTAGATCCGCAATCTCATTGACCGCCACAACTTCATCCACCAATTGTCTACCTTTAAAGAAAGCTGACTGGTTGGATGAGATGATTCTATCCATCTCAAAGGTCAACCTTGAGGCCAATACTTTAACATCCAAATTATACAAGAAATCTAGAAGAGAGATAGGAAAAAACTGCCCAAGAGACTAAGAGATGTCAACTTTAGGGATTAAATCCACAAAATAAAAGGAGGAGCTTATAGGCAGCGAGGCATTAGAGAAAAATTGCTAGAAAAGAAAACATGTTTGCTCCTCTTATAAGCATCCAAAATATTTTAAAGAAAGAGAACTTAAACCCTATGACCCCGAACTCTTACTGCCATCACTACAGGTGATTGCCTCTGCTATTTCCTCGTTGGTAAAAGGAACAGACAAAGCACTACTATCCTCTAGAGACAAATTGTAAACTCAAAACCTTCCATCATTGGCCTACGAATATTAGGTTCAAAAAATTGATTGAAGAAAAAATTCACCACATTTTCCCAAATACATGTGACATCATGTACCCAATGTGCCTGCACTAGCAAAGCCATAATGGAACTCCGCTTACCCTTATTTTTCAAGCATGTGTGGAAGTACCCCATATTAGCATCTCCATCCTTCAACCAATGAGTCATTGATCTTTAAGATACCTTAACATTTTATGTTTTACCTTTAATAAAGCTCATAAATCAGAACAAAATTTAATCATATAGTCTACTTCCTCCCATGTAAGGACCCCCTCTTGAGCATTTAAATCTAGAATATTAATCTTCTCCACCATCTGCAAAATCCCAAACTCCGTATTTCCAAAAACCTCAACATTTCACCTTTTGGTAAACTGTGAGTTTCTTAAATTTTTCTCTCAAACTAACAGTCATCCATCTTACTAACCATCCAGATTCCAACTAGGAACAACAATGTGAGAGAACCCCAAATGATCAAACCAAAAATTATTAAACTTAAAAGATTTCGGACCCCAAAGCTAATTAGAATATATCAGCACCAAAGGACAATGATCAGAAATATCTCTATCTAAGGCTAGCCGCTCCCCAACTATTTCTATAATAATCCATAATCAATTTATGCATGGCTAAGATGTTAGGTACCACTCCATGGCCAAGTTTCTTAAGCATATAATTATGTGTTCAATCACTAACCAATGCATGTGAAAGAGCATATATTAAGGGATGTCATCTTACATGGATCTTTGTGACTCGAATAATTAGTATCGAGTGGAGGGATGCCTTACACAACCAAAAAGATGACACTTGAATGTCAAATCACTTATTTGAACCCTATTACCATGGCCATAACAAGTGTAACCGCAACAAAACAATAACCGTAATTTAAAATCACTTATTTGAAGTAAGATATTATCTAACATTATTAATTTGTGGAGTAAAGACCAACTCCACATACCACACGTTTCATAATTCAACAAATCATTGTTGAGCTTTTCAAGACTTGCTTAATACTTCTTTTCATATATCTTTTTTCGTCCTGTTAAATAATTGAACTTCGCCATATCATAGAGAAGTTCTCAAGTATAAATGGAATTGAATACTTATGAGCCAACAAAGTGATTATAGTGGGGCCAAATAATCCAAAGGGTTGCATCAATCTCTTAAATTTGGATGCGGAGAAGAGAGATGACACATGCAACGTTCAAATCCCAATTGACTGGTCCTCAATGAATTCATTCCAATGGGGAAAATGAACAAATAACCATACAAATTTCCAAGTCTCAAATTGAGGCTCTTGTCCCCGTTTCAGAAGGGCCTCCCACATGCTTCTATGTTTTCATCATTCCTGTCTTTTTCTTGCCCGATTTGGTTGATCTTACTTCATTTATTTCATATTTCTTTTCTTCTTGCAATTCATAAATACTTATTTGATTTTGAAGTTCATAAAAAAAAAACTAGAGAATGAGAAAAATATCATTATAATTAAAATAACATTAATGATATGAATATGAATATGATTTTTAGGGTTATGATTCATCTTTAGGGGAAGTCAAAAGTATAGCCTTTGTTTAGGCACAAATACTAGAACTTCCCAACATTACATCACGGGGTCATATTTGAACTTTCATTTATAAAGACTAGGTCATAACTAATAGATACTCGAGTTAATTCCAACAAAGAAGGTAGAGGAGATTCAAGGAACCACCAATCACCGATGTCGCAGTGATTTTCGAAGATCAAGCTATTGATTAGCGTTGACTCACAAATTTAGGTTCACCACCGAGCTTTAATTTTTCCAAGGGAAGGGGAAAAGTTCGAATAAACCCACAATTATTAGAGATTTAAGGTTTGGGGGTTAGTTACGTAAAAGGAAGGTATTAACACCCTAAACGTCTATAGTATTTTATAGGAACCTCTTGTTTTTATTTATTTTTTGGCTAAAATTATTTGCTTGTAAAAGATTAGTGTAATGATGAAAAAAAGAAAATATTTTTTATGGTTTTTTGATTTTGAAAGACGATGTCTTTTGCCTGCGTACCAGTGAGGGATCAAAACCACGTAGTTCGAGGTAAAAAGCCGAGTGATTTGTTTGATTTTTTTATTAGTTTTTGAAAAGGATTTTAAAAGTGAAAAGTCAAACGACAAAGATAAAATTTGTTTAATGTTTTTTAGATTAATGAAAAGGTTTAAATATACTAAGATGGATTAAAGTTTTTTTTTTTAGAAAATAAAATGGAAAATCACTTGATGAGTATCAAGGTGTTTTGGAAAAGAATCCTTTTTTTAAAAAAAAGAATTTGTTTTTGACTATTTGAATCTTTTTGTTTTTTTTTTTAAAGCCTAAGATTAAAACGACGATGAATTAAACACGAGAGAATTCCGTAGTGACACTAAGTCAAAACGAATCCCTTTTCCCTTGGATAATAAATTAAACCTAATTTTTTTTTGCATTTTTAATATATAAAAGCTGAATAAATAAATAAAAGATAAAGCATATTTTTCTTTATATTTACAAATTCCCTAAAATACATTCTAATTGCAAATTAATAAATGACAAAAATTGAAATGCTAACATGATAATAAAAATGAATTGCAAAAAATAAAAGAAATAAAATTGCGAAAATAAAAAAAATAAAACAAAACAGGGGGTACAAATAATAGAAAGGGGGTGCATGCAGTAAAACATAAGGCTAATTGGGTTGTGAAGGCCCAAATGCGTGTGGGCCTCAGAGATCTGATATGGGCCGTTGATTTGATCAACGTTCCATATTTGATCTGATGGGGTGCCTATAAATAGGTAAAATAGTTTTTTCTTTTATCTTTTTACAAAACTCCTCTCTCTTCTCCTCTCTCTCTCTCTCTCTCTCTCTCTCTCTCTAAAAAAGGACTTGACTTCTTCTCCGGTGAGGTTGCAGTTTCCGGCACGGTGGCCAACCGACCAAGAGCGGCGGCACCGCTGTGCCGGAACCCTAGAGTTCGATTTTTTTTTCACTCCTTCTTCTTTTCTACCGGTTCTAACAACATTACCCTCCCAAAAAAACCTTAGCAAAAATCCTAGATCTAAAAAAAAACCTAAAGGTTATACCTTTAATTGTTTGGTTCCGGATCTATGGTAATTTTGTGTTATGATGTGGCTGTTGTTTGTGGTACGGCTTTGTGATGTTTGTGACTCGGATTTTGGTTTGGTTTGTGACGGTTTTTAATGTTTGAGACTCGGGTTTTGATTTGGTTTGTGACAGTTTAATTTGTATTACAGTGGTGATGTTTATGGTTCTGATTTGTGGATGTTGTTGTTGATTTGTGAAGTTTTTTGTTGGGTTTGTGATTATTGAAAATTAGGGTTTGTGATTGTTGGAAACAATTGGTGAATTTTGTTTTTTCCTTTCTCTGTTTTTCTCTGTGATTTTCTTGTTCTTTTTAAAGGTTCAATGGTTGATGAAAATGGAAAATTGGTTTCTGGACTTGATGGTGATTATGGTGATTAATGGTGAATTTTTGAAAGTGGCAAGTTTGAAATGAAAAACTTAAATGGCCACCGTGAATGGTGGCCTGACTGACTATGGACCTTGGACATTTTTTTTTAACTATTCTAAATAAAAACAGAAAATAAAATAAAACTAAAATAAAAACAAAAATGAATAATAATAAAACGAATAATAAAATAAAATAACAAAAAGGAAATAATAAAAAGTAAAAAGAAAAATAAAATAAAAATAAAAATAAAATAAATAAAAGGTGGGCCCAAAACAAACAAACCAAAATGAGTTATTTCTAAATAGCTCTCTGCTGAAATTTTTCTTGAAAAGACAAGGGATATATATTCCAAGTCAGAAGAACGTGTGAAATAGGATCTTAAATCAAAGTTGGGGTATGACAACCGCTAATCTTATGAATCAAACAAACCCGATGTCTTATTTTGCAAGACAATTCAAAACTTGCAAAACCAAAACCTTATTTCTCTTTTAATTGCTTTCTAATCAAATAAATTATGTTAATTGATTTGTTGAACGAAAATCCATATGGAGAAGATAACTTACTACTTTATTATTTGTTACGATTTGGTCACTTGTCAATTCATCCATCAAGAGGCCATTTGAGGGATCAGTTCTGTTTTAAGCCATGCATAGATATTAATGCCTAGACATAGCCTTAGGGTTATATTCATTTTAAAATAATCGGTCATATGTCATTGAATCAATCGACTATTTTTCTTTGCATCGAAAGCCAATTGATGCAATGGATTTTGCGTCATTAGACAAACATGCCAAACATACAATGACAGATAGATTGATTTATATTTGAATCTTAGAATGCATACAATCGATTAATAGAAACCACTGTATGAATATCAATGAAGTCTAATCCCATCACAACTTTTCTTTACATTTGTAATTCTTTAATTGGATATGTTCAACAAACAACTTTCATTTCAACTTTGATTCGTAATTCTATAAAATTAGAATGGTCTATACTAATACACGATCTTTGTGGTTCGATACAATATGTAGCCAAGTTAAGGCATTAATTAGAACATAGTGGAGAAAGGATTCATCTTCCGATTATTACCTCGTAACAAAGATAAAGTTGAGACCAAGTTAAGGCAGGGAAGTCAATAGATGATATTTTTTTAGAAGATGAAGCTTCCTTAACTTACATCGAAGATCTCACCATTAAAATTAATTCATTGGACTCCACTTATAATTTTATAAATTGTAGAGTCCAATACATTTTAATGATGGGATCATGAACATAATTTTCTCATGGTTTTTTTACGGGTAAAGAGATAGATACAAAAAATTGGTGGTGGGTTCTATCACTAAATGGGTCCCACCATCATTAATTATATTTTTACACACTAAAGGATTCAAATCCCCATTTGCACTCTCATCAATACATTTTGCTCATAAAAGAAAAACATATAAAATTATGTGTGAAAACAAGAAGGTACAAACATTATCTTAAACCAAAAGTAAAACATGTTCTAGTCTAATTATGTAATTAAATTAGATAAAGATTAATTTAAGGTTTGACTTTTGAATCCATACTAGGCTAGCTTCCAAACACTATTTGTTGAGATGCGAAACCACATGGGGATTTTGTGAATATTTTGAAGAATAGAAAATATTTCTTCATGATCCTGTATCTAAGCACCTATTTGATTTTATTTTTCTTTAAATGTAAACCTCTTTTCAAATTACTAGATGCATTTATTATTTTTTTCCTAAATATACCCCTTATTAATACTACTAATTTATCTTGAAATATGAAAAGTCAAATTTAATACAGATACAAACAAAAAACAATTTGGTAATATTAACACGTAAAACAAACACATTAATTACGCTGACAACTTTTCTTAAGAAATATGAAAAATGTAAAGGGAACTTACATACAGAGACGGAGGAAGTATTAATAACAAAACCGTGTTATGGGATTCCACCATGACACTCAATCATGAGTTCATCTACAATTTATTGCAAGTAGTAATTGGTGAATGTATCATTAGTAACATGGAAGATTTTGCTTAAAAAACAAGTCTACACATTATTAATCTGACTAAACAAATTAGTAGTACGTTCAAAGATATATCTGGCTTAACTGACAAATTTTTATTTTTTTTGTAATTGAAAATTTTCAATGTTGCAAATAACGTTATATATTGAGAAAATATAAACCGACACACTCTTTTTTTTTTTCTTCTTATTTTTCGTAGATTCTTTCTATGGAAGGCAATCGTATTTGAAATTCGTTAGAAAAACTCAAGTTTGATTTTTGGTGAGAACAAATTTTTATCAAACTTTACTTAACTATTAGCCAAACTCCTAATTACTAGCAAGGGTCCCCTTCTCAAATAACCAAAGGGTGTACACCAAAAAGATCACATATAAAATATGGCCAAACAGTAAACACGTGGAGACCTCTTTCGATGAGATTCAAACATTAATTCTTCACATTGTAAATGTTTAGTCTCAGGTTTTTTTTATACAAAAATTAGGCTCCTTTTTAGTCCCAATCATATGGTGCATACAAACACACTCTATTCTATTTACTATAATCAATCTTGACTCTACTAAGTTTATATGAAATTCGCACAATTTTAACTAATGAAAAGTGCATAAATGGACGACCTTGGTAGTTGGTAAAATAGATTCCTATTTTTCTTGAAATTATTAGTAAGTACAGTTTATTCTAGCAGTTAAAAGGCCCAAAAACATTTCTTGGAGTATATGTTACATTTTTATATGTTAACGAGGGTTAAGTTACGTTAGCAATTTTGACTGAACAAAAGGGAAAAGTGCATTTATTTAATTAATCATATTAGAGAAAGGTAGTATACATTTAATTGTTCTCTAAGAAAAGGACGGTACCTTACAGTCCAATTTTTCCGTACCATTTCATATGGAAAGAGATGTCTGTGTTTACAATTAATCATCGTTAAAGAGAGTATCATAGTCGGTGATATAATATAGAATGATTAGAACATACTAACATGCATTTGGATTCCAGTTTCCATTGATGACTTTCCAGTTAGATTTCAAAGTATTTTTAATATGTTTTTAAATTTGTCAACTGGTTATGTTTGACTTTTTTACTTGTATTATATTTGAAGGTCATGCATGTTTAACTTCTAGTTTCAGATAGATAACGTATTATGCATGCATCCCGATTAAGTAATTTAACTTTACCTATAAATATGATTTATTACTTAATTAATGATATAGTAAATCCGCAAGTGCACGGTTTACCAATGTAGTAATAAAGAGTATCGTTTCGACAGAGAGTTATGAATTCAATTAACTTTCAATAAGGATTAGAGAAGAGTTTAAGTTGAAATGTTTTGCATTTCGTTTTAAAAGAAAATATAATAATAAAAAGCGCATTGAGATTATTGGTTCGTCATGGTGACAAATCCTTCACAAACCAAACCCTAAACCTAGAACTTCATGTTGGACCTATTTTCTAAAGACAAGTTTCTCTTTAGTCTATCACATCTCCTTTCGGTTTCAGTGAATGTGTTCCTCTATCAACCACGCTTATTCTCATGGTTGATTGCTATTGGAATCTTTGAAGAACGAAACTTTATTGTCTCAAGGTTTGCTAGACTATTCTCATGTTTCGCAATCCTTGTCTAATTTCACTTGTTCCAATATCAAATCTTCTTCTTTCGATGCTTCGCTTTGATATTTGTGATTATGAATTAACAAGTACTAACCCTCCGTTGTCGCTTTATGAATTTGATACTTGTTAATTCATTATAAGAACGGTGAAATTAGATTAGAAAATAGATTTACATAAAATTAGGGTTCAAGATTTGGTTTGATAGAGATTAGGTCATTAGACTCATCCAACAATTCCAAGACAAAGAAGTCTACTCACTCACGTTCATTGTAGACATAGAGAAGAAGAAGAAGAACATAAAAGTAAATAACAAGAAAATAAAGAAGAACTTTTATTCAAAGAAACAATTGTCACTTATTATTTCCAAGAACAAAAGATGATTCTACAAGCTAGATGGTTGCTCTATTTATAGTCTAACATTGACTTAAGCCCTAAGAAATAAATCAGTAAAGTGTTGCAGAAGAAACTATGGGCTCTAGGTCAGAAATACTAAAATAGACAACTTGTCGAAGAAGCAAAAGCAGCAAAAGGACAATAAGGGGCGCGCCTATGCTCATATTTTGGTGAAGGATCTTCAAACTTTGTGCACAAGATATTTTTGTATAAGATTTTCATATTTTTGGCATGAATCAGCTCCAAATCTCCTTTCTTTTGCTCCAAGACTCAATCTTTTAAATATTTGTTCCTGAAATAAAATAACTTGCAATTGAAGTAAAATAGCTCTAAAAAGGAAATAAAAACATATAAATCTAAATAAAATAGACTCAAATATTATATAAAAAACACTGATTATCAACTCATCAATTAACATATTGAAAAATTAACCTATTAACTTGTCCGACTCTTTTATTTCTCTTTTTTCTCCTTCCTAAACCATAACCGTCACTACTTTTCTTCTTCTTGATCTACCGAAGAAGAGTCATTTAGGGTCAATTTTGATCTAAAATCACCCCTCCAAATTGTTTTTATTTCTTTTTTAGTTAAATACGTGATTTTCATATATTTTTAATCTTATTTCGTTTGTTTTTGTGATTTCACTGTGTTTGCACAACCTTGTTTGTTTTGATTTTCCATAAAATATAGTGTTTATTTGATTCAGGTTGAAAGATTAGTTTTAAGCAAGTGAAATTTAAATTAATAACTTTGGCGTCGTCAATATTGCAGATTTGGAGACATGAGTATTTCATGATACTTGAATATAGTCATATTTGTATGCATAGATACTATGCCGTTTTATGTTATTTACATGGATGTTGTGAGTTTGTTCACAGATTCATCTTTTTCTTATTGACTTTGAATTTATATTATATCAATGCACTCTATCAATTTAAATGAATGAATATCATTTATTTTTGTAAATAAATAAATTGTTACACTCTTTATTGGGGTTCGAATAGGAGTGGGGAGTGAAGTATCAATTTGACTAAAATGTGATAAATTGACAATCAAAAAGATTTTGGTGGGTTGAATTTTCAGAATCTCAAAGGCTAACCTTGCCATGTTGAATAACACAAAGATGAAAGCTTCTCATAAACTCTTCCTCTATTCTTACTTCCTCTATTCTTACTTAAGTTCTCAAAACAAAATATTTTTCTAAAAAAGAAATGATATTTTGACATCGATTTAAGGACAACTTTAGTGACAACTTTGTTTTTATCTCTTCTTATTGGTCAAAAACAATGGAGAGAGAAAAAGGAAGAGAGAGAAAAAGGATATCATGTGAGTATGGGAGAGAAAGTTGTCAAAAAGTTATTACAAAAATGTTGTACAAATATCATTTCTCTTTCTAAAATTGGGTTTTTGAACGTCAAGCTCAACTAGTCCAAGCTACACCTTGAGGAGTATCATTATTATTATTATTATTATTATTATTATTATTATTATTATTATTAACCTTTAAAAATCAACTTTGTATATATGAAACTTTCCAATTGTTTTATTTTTTTAATCATTAACAAGTGTCTTAGGAGCCGTTTGTTAGCATAACCTTTATTATAAGGGAAATGTTAACGAGTACCTCCAGAGTACTCTTTAAGGGTCTTAAATCGTAACTTTTTATGAAAATTTGTGTATTCAATGCATTGGAAATTGAACTATTTGATTTTTTAAAAAAATAATTTCCTAATTTGGAATGCTTAAAGAGTGCCCCGAGGGCACTCGTTAACAAGACACTAATTATAATTATTATTATTATGAAATATATTAAGAACACTTTCTTTCTAACACTCATTTTTTTATTGGATAAATTACATGTGGGTCTCACTATTTTACGTAAGATCCGTTTTCAAGTGTGATACCCACGTGAATTTAACTCAATAAGAGAATGGTTGTTAGCGATTATGTTAAAAAGAGAGTGATCATAACACTTATCTATTAGTAGTAGTTGTTTTAATTTGTTGGTAAAAAACAAAATCACGTGTGCAATGGTGATCAATTGTGAATATGATAATTGCATAGATAAGGTTAGTCAAATAAAATAAACTTTTGGGTCATGGGAAGGTGTGGGAGAGATTGAGAAAATTTAATGAAATTAGATGGAAATAGAAATGACAAATATATATATAAAAGAATAGAGAAGTATAGAGAATCACATGGGACTTAACATAACATGGGGGGACGATCTTGGTGGCACGTTCACATGTCTTGGCATGCAATGGTTGGTGACTTTGTGGTTAGAACCACGTGCTGACGTGGAAGATATGCTAGATCTGGTTCGTCGGTGACTGGGTCTCACTTTACAAGTTTCAATGCTTAGGTGGCAGTATTCACCCATCATTTCCTTTGGATTTTAATGAGAATGAGAAGTGTGAGATGAGTTAAAACTGCCACCGTTATGTGTTGTGGGTGTGATTGTGAGACTCATCAATGAGTTGAGTGAGTGCTACTTTGTTTCTCAAATTTGACAAAGCAATAATACCACAAAGTTGGTAAGAAAGAAACAAGCCTTTTCTACCTATTGGTTGTTAAAATAAACGTCTTTAATATTCTTATGGCAATAAAATCACTTGGCTAGATCACACACTTTTTAAAGTGTGGAGAAACGGTGAATTTGAGGTTTGAACTCCGATCCTTACAAATATTGTTCGTGATAGCTATCAGCCGAGCTACACTACGGGACGTAACAATAAATTCTAATTATCGTGATTTCAAAGGTCTTCCCTTTATACGAGTTGGTTTTTTTTTTAAACAATCCTTAATTTTTGTTTCAACGGTTGAAAGCAGGGGTGGGCAATGGTTCTGTTCGGGATAAAAACTGAATTGAACTGAACTAAACTGTTTACAAAATTTAAAATAATTGAACCGACCCGAACTGTTTGTATTTCGAATTTAACTGAACTGTTTCAAACTGAACCGAACAGTTCTGAACCAAACCAAACTGTTATTATTGGTATCGTTGAAAAAATATATAAAAACCAAACAAAATCGAATTTTAGAAGTTTAAAACCAAACCAAACTATTCTGAACCGAACCAAACTGTTTCGAATCGAACTGAACTGTTTGGAACTAAACAAAACTGTTTCAGTTCAGTTCCAGAGTTGTTAGTAATAGTTTAATTTTTTTTTTTCGTTCAATTTAGTTCGGTTTTTTGATTTTTTTTGCCCATCCCTAGTTGAGAGCCGAGTTGGAAATAAATTGACTTAGCATGTGTTATGAATATGTTCTCGTCGTGCAAATTAGGCTCTTAGCTAATTAGTCGTATATCCAGCAAATTGATTGTTTCGTCGATGGATTGGTTATTTGTTCAAGTGATTAGATGATATGTTCGTTTAGGAAATGTTAACTCATTTGAAAGAGTTTGACATTGCAACTTCAAGGGACACGATTTAAATCTTTTTAAAGATGGTTGTAACTTTGTCAATTTCTCACTAGTGTCACTTCGACTAATAATAATTTCTATCTTCATAAAAAAAAATATGAAAAAAAAATCATATAATATGTTAGCCAACAAACACTTAATGATGATTCTCATTTTGATCAAATGATTACAGTGAAAAAAAGGAACTATATTTCTCAACAAATGGAATTTCAAACTACTCTAGCGATCATATAGTATAGAATATTGAACTACTAAGCTAATGTCACATAAAGGAATCAACTTATAAAAGAAAGCAAAGAATGGAATCGATAAAAAAAAAAGAAAAAAAAGATAAGTACAAAAATACTTGTGTTTGAATGAGATCGAGTGTGTTAAAATATTTCTAAAGTTAATTCCCACTCTTTTTATCTAGTAGTACATTCTCATTATTGACTTAATTATCCAAGAAGTTGCAAAAGGTGTTTTAGGAGAATTATTGCTAAAGTTAATTCCCACTCTTTTTATCTAAAGAATTATATTATTTTGTCAAAGAAAAATCTAAATATTATATAAAAAACGTGTTGTTAATTTTGACTTTATTATTTTTGCTTATTTTATGTCCCCATTTTTATTTGCATGTACCAATGGGAAAGTAATGAAAACCAGGAACTGGGATTTGGGAATGCACATGGGTGTGCTGTGTGGAGTTATGATGTACGGAGTATACACCATTTTGATCCTCCTGTGTTCTTTATGATTCTTTTTTCAACATTGATTTAGTTTGTTTTTTCTACTATGTCCATGCATTTTGAATTGTAATTGGCTTTCATGACCCTTCTTCCTTTTTCTTACATTACATCCATGACTCTTCAGATTTTCCAAATATAAATTGTCTCCTCTTTAAAAAAAATAATAACAAATTCTTATATTTTTGAATAATACAAACAAAATAACATTCTTATAGGCAAAATGAAATTGAAAATATGTAGAAATCACTTATTTAACTAAAATCGAAAGAAAAACAATTTAGATGGTATTTTATGTCAAAATTGATCATAAATCACCCATCTTTGGTATGTGAAGACGAAGAAAAGTGGTGACAACTAGGGTTTAGTAAGGGGAGATATATATAGAGAGAGAGAGAGAGAGGGGTTCACTAGTTTAAAAAATTAAATTATTTGGTAATGAATAATATAATGGAAAAAAAATTAAGCAAAGTTTTAAAAGTAGAAAAAAAATGTTACAACAAATTTGTAATTTTAGATATTTAAAAGTTTTTATTATTTAATTGAATAAAGAATGATTAATCTGAAAATAAAATCATTTATATAAAGGGTAAACTTGGAAAGAAAAAAGTCATCATAAATGTTTGTATCTCCTTTATTTATAACTAGCGAAAAGACGAGCACCCACTTGACTGTCTTTTCGTTCGTTTCTTTGCATTTATGTTTGTAAATTATGAACAATGTTGTATATGAAATTTTGACTTGTTTAAAAGTATAAATATAAATGTTTGTAATATAGAGGTTAATGAGTTTGATCCAAATATGATTTTATGATAGAATACTATGGCGTAATCAATCCATATAGTCGATCTCACTTAGTATGTTAAGATTTGGTTGTTGTTGTTTAGTATAGAGTTAGATTTAAATTTGAAAAAAAAATTAGTTGTTAATGATAATTTTGTCCAAAATAGTATTAATCATTTCCAGTATTATTATTATTGGCGTCAAGATGCGCTCTAACATGCTTCTTGTCAAAAATAACCAATATTCATTCATTCAAATTGAAAAAAATATATCGATATAATATAAATTTAAAGTTGCTAAAAACAAAAAGAATGAATTTGCAAACAAACTGACATCATCCACGTTAATAGCATAAAATGACAGAGTATACATGCTTACAAATATGATTATAGTTAAGTCTCCAAAATAGTCATGTCTTCGGATCTGCAATGTTGACGACGTCAAAGTCATTGATTGAATATGCACTTGTTCAAAGCTAATCTTTCAAACTGAATCAAATAAACATCGCACTAAAATGGAAATTCAGAAATACGCCGCACCAAAATAGAAAATCAAAACAAACAGAGTTGTCCAAAGATGATGAAATCACAAAAAGAAACGAAAAAATATTGGAAAGAAAAAAAACAATTCAGATGGGTGATTTTATGTTAAAATTGATCATAAATCACCCTTCTTTGAGAGAGAGAGAAGAAAAATGTTACAACAAAATAGTTCATAGATATTTAAAAGTTTTTATTATTTAATTAAATAAAGAATGATTAGTTTGTAAATAAAATCGTTTATATAAAGGGTAAACTTCAAGGCGTATTCAACGGTTGTAAACTTCAAGGGTAAACTTACAACACCCGCTTTTGGTGTCTCTTGAGTATTCAACGGTCCCTCGTCGGTCTTCCTTTAAATTCTTTAAGGCGTTGACAACCCATGATGATTATAGGTGTCTTGTGTTGGATTGTTGGCACAAGCGTGGTTGGCAGTGATATGCACCGCTTGCAAGTTAAACTTCAGCGTGTTAAGGCTGCTTTTTAAATTATGGAACAAATATGTGTTTGGTGATGTGCCAGGACAAAGACAGCTTTTTCTTTCTTGCACCAGCCGCAAATTGGTTTGGTATGGCATTCTATTATTTGGCGCCCCTGCATTCCACCTTATCATTCTTTTATTTTTTGGCGCCTTATGCATCGTAAGCTTCCGACTGATGAGAATTTGCAATGTCGAGGTTGTACTTTGGTGTCTTTGTGTTCTTTGTTACGCTACAGACGAGACCTCCTCCCACTTATTTTTGACTTACGATTTTGCCAAGCATTTGTGGTGTTGGTTAGAGACTCGGTTGCACTTTTCAATTGACTTGGCTAACATTGCCACGGTTTTGGATTGCATCCTGGCTGTGTGTAATTCGTAAGTGTGAGATGTTTTTGTTGCGGCGATCATCCATACCGCACGCTATTTGGAAGGCTAGAAACATCCTTCGCTTCAGCACGAACAATGTGACTTTGCATGCGACACAATCCACTATTCTTTCTCTCATGGCGCTTAGTGGCAACATGTCTCATGGTTATTGCTGTTGAGGACAAAATCCTTATTTGATGTTTTAAAGATTACAAACATTTAATACTTGTTTTTCAACTTGTTATCTACTAATGAATTTTGTGAGAAATGTTTC
>Ga0315914_1006801_pt1 | contig 16076 bp, 11 predicted proteins | sample MpolenodulesMG_FD_203920 | JGI IMG/M metagenome (GOLD analysis project Ga0315914, IMG submission 203920) | Medicago polymorpha root nodule microbial communities from Los Angeles, California, United States - elongated nodules | ecosystem: Host-associated > Plants > Roots > Nodule | place: USA... | reverse complement strand
ATTTCAGGGTCCATCCTTGATAACATGTTTAAACTCTTTTTAGAGGTGTTAGGTTGAAATGATTTAGTGTTTATTAAGTATTATTATTAAAAAATCATGAATGAGTGATGTGTGCAAGTGGAACCCACTTAGGTACCTAAAAATGAATATCGCTATTGTGGATGCTCTAAGTGGATCCTCTAAGTCTGCATCACTCATTTTATTGTAGTACTTAATAAGGAACACTCACTTTGTTCGCAATGAATGATAAAATGGTGAAAATAATAAAGTGAAGAGTTAAATTGGAAGAACACTCGTAATCTTATATCTTCTAACTTATGCTCTATTTGTAATCAAGGTAGTGAAGATATGTTACATGCTTTGTTTTCCTGCCCGTGTGCCAAGGATGTGTGGTCCTTTTGTCTCCAGAAGTCGGTCACTCCTTCAAATCGAGATAATTTACGCACTTGGAAGAATGAATTTATTTCAAATATTGGCCTCATTGGTCCCATTATCATGTGTAAGATTTGGTGTTCTCGCAACAAATGCATCTTTGATGATATCAAGCATTTTGTCCAAGAAATTGGCACTCAAGTGTTATCATCTATGCATCATATCTTGAAAGTCTTTGCTTATCTTACCTCTTACAGTGTTCAACAGTCTACACGTGTTCTTAGTTGGCAACAACCTAGTATGGATTCAGTAGCCCTTAATTTTGATGGCAGTGTGTTTCTCAATTCAAACTTGGGCGGTTTTGGTGGTCTTATTCGTGATCATACACGTTCTTTTTTGCATGATTTCTTTGGGAAAATTAGTAGAACTTGCATTTTCCATGCTGAGATTTTGGGTTTATACCATGGTTTAAAATTGTGTCGGGATACTGGATTTAAGCATATGTTGTGTCTCTCTGATTCAACTACCGTTGTTAACCTCACCCAAAAGGATTTAACACAAGTATGAAAATTTGATCATGGCTATTAAACAACTTCTTCAAAGAAATTGGGAGGTTAGTTTACGACATACTTTGCGTGATGATGCTCTAAGTGATAGTAGTCTTGTTATTTTGAATGAAGCCCCCTTCTGATATGACCTTAGTCTCCTTAGCAGATGCCTTAAGTGTTGAGTTTGTTCGACCCTAATTTTGGTCTTTTTTTCCCTTTTGATTTTCCCTTTTGTTAAAAGAAAAGTTTTTTTATTTTTTATAGTATTGAACATTGTTCTTATTCTTTGTATTGTATGCTAACCCTTTGCTTCTTAGGGGAAAAAGGTTCTTAGTAATCTGAAGTTTGATCGAAAAGTAAGTAAAGTCTGACCAAAAAATATTTTTAGCATAAATTAAACTCGGATTCTTCTGAACGATTTGTCCTAAAGGTAGTTCATTTGACAATGTAAAATTAGTGATAATGATTAGTGTGGTGCATTAAGCAAAGTTCAAAAAGTGAGAACTAATATCACAAACCGGCCCATTGACAATGTAAAATTAGCATTGACTGAGCACCTGGTAAGTAGCGTAGAGTAAAGTTTTATTTTAGTAGGAAACTTCGTCATCGATCGACGATTCTAACCTCCTCTCCGTTTACAATGTCTTCTTTAACAGAAACACTCTCCAATTTCAAAGAAGCCACACTATCAATCCTTTCCACGCGCCACCCTTGGACCGAATTCCTCTCCTTATCATCACTCTCCCTTCCATCCTCCCTCTCCGAAGCAACCACGCGCGTCGGAATCAATCTCACGCGCTTCCTCTTCAACTACACCTTCATCTTCCTCTTCATCCTCTTCATCAGCCTCGTCTACCATCCTCTCGCCATCGTTCTCCTCCTTATCACTTTCGCTGGTTGGTACTTTCTCTTCTTCTCACGTGACTCCGATGAGCCTTTGTCGCTGTTCAACGTGGTTGCTGTTGATGATCGTGTTGTTGTTGTAGCGCTGGTGGTTTTTAGTTTGTTTGTTGTTTTTGTGAGTGGTGTTTGGGTGAATGTGGTGGTGTCGGTTTTGGTTGCGGCGGGGGTTGTTTGTTTGCATGGGGCGTTGAAAAGGACGGATGTTGGTGGGTTGGATGATTATGAATCTCCATATGGTCCTATGCTTGCGACGGATGCTGCTGGTCCTTATGCACCTGTTTGATATCATTGGTGTCGAGGTGTCAGTGTCGTGTCAGGTGTCTGTGTTCGTAGTGTTTGATTATTTGGATTCTATTTTTTAACTATGTAGATTGAATTGGATTGAATTGAATTCACTAACAAACTACAACTGGTTGCTACTTTTTATTTGTTATGCAATTTATTATTTATATGAATTGTTGAAATTAGTGGATTAAAGGTTTGTTATTTGTGCATACAATTTTAGAATGGTAGTGAAAAAATTGATTCATCTACTTTGTGTTATTGTGATGATAATGTCATCTTTATTGGATGGTATTGCAATTGATGTGTGTTTTTGTGGTTGGAAGGTTTAAGAAAAGTCACATTAGATTGTAGAGATGCCTAGTATATTTATAGCTAGATAGTTTGTCCGGATATTAAATGATGACTGTTTTGGTGAAGTGTAATTTCAATGATTTCTAATACTGAGAGAACCTTTTGTTGGGTTCAAGTGCAAGTAGTGACTGGTGAGTTCTAGATCGACTATGAATAGGTTTGATGTGAGATTTATAAGAGAGGTGACTCATATTCCTGATGTCTTAAGGTTTTGGTTAGAGTACTGTATCTCCCTCTCTTATAGTCTTGCATTGACCCGTTGTTGATTCCGGCACTCCCCTGACTCACCAACAATTCTTGATTTTAATTGTGAATGTTAAGTTGTTATATAGATTTTTCACTTTATTCATGTCGTAGGTAATTGAAGTAGATCTTATCAATATCATGGTTCTTTTTCTGTCATGTGTTTCTTCAATAGAAGTATGAATAAATCATCAATTTAGTTTCTAAAGTATCACTGTCTTCAATTTAGCATCCAAAGTTTGCACAAGTATATGATAAATTGATAAGTAGTTTCTAAAGTACACGAAATCGTCAATTTAATCCGTATATGAAAGTTCGTTAATTTAGTCCCCAACATCTTAATATCAGGGACTAAATTGATGGGTTTTTCATTTTTCAACTACTTATTATATTTATATACTTTTTGGATTAAAATGAAGGATTGAATTAAAGAGAGATTGATATTTTATCGACTAAATTGATGGTTTATTCGTTTAAATTGTGTGAATTAAGGTGAAAGAAGGAATGTATATTGAATTGAAAGTAGTGTTCACTTCCAGTTCCACCTAGTTGTATTTAGTTGCTCCTGTTTGTTTGTTTGTAAGTTATTGATTGGCTATCATCCTAGAAAAATCAGAGATTTGCCTTTTACATATGCTATATATTTTCTGTTGTACCTCGCTACTGTGTTCCATTCCCTGTAATTATTATTCAAAGTGTTCCATTCCCTGTAATTATTATTCAAATTATCACAAACATGTGTAGATTAATATACCTATCGGTTGTAGGACATATTAGTCAAACTTATGTATTATTGCCTGCCTCTTTAGGGAGCATTATGCTATTCCCAGATGAGCTGATTATTGTGGTAGTTCATAACTTTCTCACAGTTAACTTGTTTCTTTTTTAACTTGTATACAGTGTACATTGGAAAATTGATTTTATCTTGTCTGAAATATGGTTTTAGTAAAGTTCGAAGGTTTGGTTACATTGAAATTGATTTTGTCATTAATTTAGTCTCTCATGTTACGATGCTAGGGATTAAATTGACGGATTTTATATAGTTTATGGATTAGTTGCAATATTTATATAGTTTAGGGATTCAATTGAAAAGGTAGTTATAGTTTAGGAATTAAATTTATGGTTTATTTATTTTTAAAATCTTTGGTTTTTTTTTTTTTTTTTTGAATCTGCAAAATTTATTAAGTTCCGTTTGTGCAAGACACACAAAAACAACGAGCGAAAGAGGATAAGTTACAAAGGTGCCCTATATATGTGGAAATTATTATGATGCTATAACACGTGAACTCTTATACAAATCAAGGATCAAGGACTAAAATGATCGTTTAGTCCATATTCAACTACTTGCTCTATAATGTTTTCAAGCTCTTTATAGGAACTAATTTGATACTCCGGAGTTTACATACTCACATACATTGTGTACCAATCACCTCCATTGTGATTTTTCTTTCTATTTATTAAGAACTTACAAACTTATGAATTCATCAGCTGCAAATAACAACTCTATGTATTATCTTGAATGACATGACCATGTATTCATTAACCACAATTTATAGCATTGATGAAAGTAACTAATAACACTAAGCTATTTGTATGAACTTATGAAAATAAACTCAATAACTTATGGACACATCATACGTTATTTTTGTAAGTTCTTCTAAATATTAAGCAATTTTTTAGAACCAAAATGATCTCTTCCGACGGCTGAGATGCCTCATGAACTCCAAACAGGACAAAGATAACAAAAAATGGTCCTGCCAATTGGTCACACCGATTAGCAACAACAGCACACAGTTGGAAAAAATCCAGTTTATTAGGTGGTTAATAATTTTTATATCCCCTAAAAAAAAATTCCTTTTTCCTTCACAACCACCGAGAAAATCACATGGTTAATAACATGTAAATATTTGACTCATTTGGTTCATTACATGGTTAATGGATTTCAACATCTTGATATATTCTATTCATTCACCATTAATCGAACATAATCAATCATCAATTTGAACTACGTTAACCATGTAATTAAAAAAACAAGCAATGATGTGTGACAAAAAATCCTTGTTCAAATATAAAAGATATTTATTTACCATTTACTAAACTTAATCAATCAAATATTTGAATTGTGTTAACTTGTAATGAATAAACGATAGTGTGTCCTCGTGAGTTTATCTCAGTTGGTATGGACAATGCATAAAATATGCAAGGTCTGGGGTTCGAATCCGGGTCACCACAAAAAAAAAAAACAATAGTGTTGTGTGTCAAACAAAAATACATGATAATGTATTCATTAACCACCTAAAAAATGTAATTAATCAAGTATTTGAATTGTTCTAACCATAATAAGAGATACTCAATGATTTTAAAAAAAGGGGCATGTATACCACAGTATATGTGTATTTGGTTCTAAAATGATGAAAATTGATTTAAAAAAAAAAGGAGTAATATTTTTGAAAAAAAAAAGGTGAGGAGATTAAAAAAAAATCATAACAAAAAAGAATCAAACCTTTAAAAATATCAAAGCTGTAATAAATCAGGGGCATATATACAACAGTATATGTGTATTTGGTTCTGAGATGATGAAAATTCATTTTAAATAAATAAAATTTACAAAACTTCTTTTTATTAAAATTGACTTGATTGTAAATAATTTATGTTTGAGAATATTCACTTAAAAATAATTTGAACAATAAATTTGAGACTAAAAATCAATTCAAGAGTCAAAAGTTCAAAATTCTATTTTAGATTAAAATCAATTCCAAAGCAAAAAGCAATTCTACTTCACAACATCCAAACATGTCCAAATCAACTTAAAACTTCTAAAATCACTTTCGTCGCTATCAAAACTGAATTCGAAAGATGTCTGACTCTATGTATGGGTAAGCGGCAAGTTTTACGAAGTCACGGTGACACCATATTAAATCAACCAAGTGTAACCTTTACTAATATCACCACGGTCTTTAATTCCCTCAACTCACCGCCAATCGAAACATGCACCGAATAGTTTATGCACAAGTCCTCAAGCCTTTCGACTGTACGAAAGGACCATGACAAAATCCTTAGCTGAGCTTCCAACAGATGTCTGAATCCTTTCATTCTTTGGCATTGTTTCCAACCACATCTCCACCAAGTTTTGCAGCTGCATTGAACATAAAACTGGCTTACCTCTTAATAAGATCTCCACCTGTAACAGTATAAACAAACAAAAAAATTAACAATTAGCTTCTAAAAAAATTGCAATATATTGGTTCATAAAGGTAATAGATTTAACAAAAAGAGAAAACCAATTTACCTCAGCTTCACTAGCAAGATCAAGCTTCTGCACAAGGTACTTTTTGATATGAGAAATAGGCAAACTTCCATTCCTATAAATAATAATGTGAAGATTGGTTAAGAGGAATCTGTCTCACAATATAGAGTTACAATGAAATGCCTTGATTCTAGTAATAAATGTACTTGTTTCAATTCAAACTTTATTAAATTTTGAATGATAATTAAATGTAGAGTTTCCAAATCTGATCTCTAACTTGTAGCAATAGTGAAGAGTACATGCAAAGGGCATTGAAGCTATGGTTTTGAAGTGTACACACACAAGTGAATATACAAATGTAGCTCTTTACCAAAGAAACAATAGCAATATAAATAATTTTTTCACACATGACATGTTCATTTCAGGGATCAGACTCCTCTTAAAGCGAGCAACTCGGTGTAGAGAGTAAATTGAGTAATATCGATCGAAGATAAACAGATCTATGGTTGATATTATATGTATAACAAATTCACAGTGGTTAAAGTATCAAACATAAATTTTCTCACTTTACTAAAAACTAACCTTAGACGAGCCGAAATACAAAGATATTCATATTCACCAAAAACAAAATTCCTAATAGAAAGTAAAAATAAATGAACTCACCTGACCATTATGTAGGGAGAAGATATCTGTGGCAGTGCACCAACTTCCCTGTATACAGAAATTCAAATATCATATATATAATATTAATTAAATTCTAAAATTACATAATAAGTTTCAAGAGAAGAAATATTAACAAGCCATGAAGAGTAATCTTACTGCTCTTTGGAAGCAACCAAGGAGAACCAGATAGGACTACAATCTTTCTTGCTTTCATTTTCAGGTAGGGCTGGGAGATTCAAGTCCTCAGAGAACTTCACTCTCTTTTCTTGGTTGTCCACGCTTTTAAGCTTAATCTTCAAGGAAGTCGGTTTTGGAGGAATAGATTCAACTTGATCACCTTCTGCTTCTGTTAGATGGTTAGAATGTTTCTTAACTTCAACCTTAGACACATGATGAGAGTCGTTGTCGCTAGAGTCCACAAGCATTGGGATGTCACCATTTTCTTGCACGATGGAGTTACTAGGAGACTTGTTTTTGTTTGTAGTTTCCATCAACCAATTCAATGGCTCACACGGAGAAGCCTCACACACAGCAGCTTTTCCTTTCCTTGATTTAGTGTCCCTTGAAACATTCTTCGACACTATTTTCTGAGTAGATGATTCTGGTTTCGAAGGATTCTGCAAATGGTCAAGCATTAAAGCACATTGTAAGGATCTTTCAAAACAAAAAGTGAAGACAAAGGGAATAAAATAACATTAGTTTTATAAAGTATACAACATTGTTGTGAAATAGAGGCTATAATGGCAATATAGCGCGACAGTGTAGAGGAATTTGAACAAACCGAGCTATTGTTCCGTGATACTGTGTTAGTACAAAGTGTTGTCAAATAGCATCTAGCAGCGTTATAGCGCTGTAGTATAGCGGAATTTAAACAAACCACTGTTTTCCACAATCCGCAATTGACAACACTGGTACACAATGGAACAAGAGAAAGCAAGAACAGAAAAGGTTAAGAAAAACAATAGAGGACCAGAAAGTCTTTATCTCTTTTACCTTAAATCGGATTTTTGGAGTCTCAGTGGATGTTTCAAGCCGGGGGCGCTTATCATCTTTCTTTTCATCAACTGTGACTTTTTCAGGTTGAGAAGTAGGAGCTAATTCAGTTCTGATAAACTTTTTTCGAGCTGCAATTTTTGCTCTTCTAGCAGATAGAATTGTAGAAACTTCATCCAAAATTTCTATTCCACTATGTTGTTTCACATCTTTCTTAACATCTGCTACAGCAGCAAGTTCAGAAGCAGGAACTTTTGGTTCTTGTGGAGTGATAGAAAGTTCTTCTTGCATCTCCTTTGGCTCTTCTTGAATCTTTTTCCCTCTTCTTACATATTTGTAAACTTTTGTAGAAGCTGTTTTGGCCTTTTTTGCATTGGATTTTGAAGAGGATTGAGAGTTCTTCCTTTTTTTAGTCACCAATGAAGTTGAAGGAACATTTTCAGCTGACTTAATAACACTTTTTCCTTCAGAGGGGTGAAGTTTATCCCTCAATACTATCCAAGAATTATCTACCCTGTAGATTTCCATGTCCAATATAATATAAAAGTAATGTAAGTTCAAAAGATTCCACAAAAAGGGAGAACTAGAAATGAAATGAATTGCAACCTATGAAGCACCGACACCGACACCAGATGCGACTCCAACACCTCAGCACAATAAATAATATGAGAAAATGGAATAACCGAATATAACCACATGTGTCGGTCTCGTGTTGGTGTCCAACACTGACACGTTTTGGACACCAGACACGACTTCAATGTGAATTGTCGATGCTACATAGATTGCAACCATCATTCATGAAAGAAGAGTTATGTTCATGGTGAATACTTTAGTTTGTCTAATGGAGAACAACCCAAGTCTACTTTGCATACTGGACAGTGATTTAGCCTCTCATCTATAAACTTCCTTTCTATACATTCCCTGCAAACTGTTACCAAACTCAGAGATTTAGGCATTATATTCATCAAGGCCTAGTTTCAAGCATAGTCAATTATACACAAGTATTTGTCAAAAAATCTAAAATAACTAATCATAAAAACAAGGTAAGAAAAATGCAAGATATCACCATTTGAATTGAAACAGCTTCAAAGATTCATCATGCAGATATCACATTATGCATACAAATTGTAAAAAAAAAAACATTATCAGAAAATGTTTTCCACTTACCACATTATGTATAAATTTCCATAATAGAAAATTATTTGCCACTTAGAAACATTCCAATTAAGTAACAGACCAAATTAAAATCAAACTACTAAACAATAAACAAACATATGATAAGCATAATTCAACATAGAAAAAGATGATGAAAAAAGAAAAGACTTACAAGTATGCAAGCATTCAGGAATTGTGGTGGGTTCTCTGAAAATGTTACAACACAAACGACATGTTAAGGGTGCTGTGAGCTTGGCTTTATTCACCAATCCTCCTACCATTGTTGTTTGTCTTATTATTATATCTGTTGTCTCTGACAAAGACACAAACGTAAGCACTTGTTCACCTCCATAGTCACGTAATTACATGGTGCATGTCACCAAAACGTGACAGTTTTCATAACATTCGAGAATAACAAAGAAAGGGTTTCGAGAATTTTGCACGATGGGTCGATTCTTGAGTAAGGAACGAAAACAAAAAAGTGGGATTCTTGGAGTATCTATCGAATGTGTTTGTCTCGTTCGATCGATTTGTACTATGGTTTTGTTTGTGGTGTTTTTTTTTGTTTTTATCTCATGGTGGCTCAAAAACAAGGTAAGTAATCAAAAAATTCAATAATCCAATAATCAATGTATAGCTACCTATATATGCTTCTATGTGAATGAATGTGACACAAATTAAAAAGATATGTGTGAGAAAAGAAACCGTATATATTTGAGTTGGGTATAATATTATATCAGAAATTGGGCGTAGAATCAAAATCAGATGATCTAGATTCAAATTCGACATTTTAAATTATACAATTAAAATCTATAATTTTATTGATCGTTTGATCAATATTAGATGGTAATCAATGTCATAAATGCGTGAATGCGAAATTCCTTACCATAATAAAAGTCCTTACCATAGTGAAATTCTAACTCACAAATAAAGTCTTCTGAGTATCCATGACAATTTCCTTACTCTTAATTATAAATAAATAATTAAATACCTGGTTTGGTATCTACTGCGTTCTTTTTTAATTTTTTTGTTAAAAAAAAATTGACAAAAAAAAATCACATGTACCTTACTACTTTGACCACTATGTCACTATACTACACCATTAGACGGTACTTATGGACATGCACAATAATTTTCATATAGAAAAAGATAAAATAATTTAAACAAGCATTAACAATGATTAATCAAGCAGGGAAACATTAGAATACCTGCACGTGACCCCAAAAATTGTTGTTGGATAATATCTTTCCTTTCCAGTTTCCACCTTTCCAATCCAACGGTTGTTGAATCAGTGGACCTTTCTGCAATCTAATAAGAAAATCTGGTTAAAAAACTACTTTACCTTTTCTATATTATTATATAATACCTAAATGTGCTTCATCTATAAATTAAGTTCTTGATAAAAAAAAAATTGTATAAGCAAAGTTCAATTTTTAATAAAAAATGGGAAAATTGTTTGAAAATTAATTGATCGATGAGCTTCCAATCAAATCAAATTAATTAAATATAATTAAGTGATATATGAATGTCGTCGACATCTAAACCCTAGATTCACTGCAATCAGAAAAACATGCAATTTTACAATTTGAATTAAAAAATGTCGACTGTTGAATGAATATTGGATGACGTGTAGTCTAATGACACCAAGGCGGCTTTAAAATATATTTTGAAATAAGAGTTGTTCATTGATCTTTATCAAACACCGAATCGACAAATACATGACGACAGAGAGTTTAAATTGTAGAAACATTTTGATTCAAAATAATCAAAAATAAAAAATTACAACAATAAGTTGACATGATAGAGCACATAATAAAATTTTTTTTGTCGTGTATGCCATTTAATTGGCCTAAATATCAGTAATCAATTGGATTGATTTTTTTTCTTAAAAAAAAATGGATTGATTTTTGCTCAAAATATAAAATTAAAAATCATCCCTTTTACACTCCAACCTAATCATATTTATGAAAATAAATGGTGGATTAGCTTCAGATCTAACATAATTAAGAGAGAAATGAAAATGAAGAGAAAAGGAGAGAAAGTACCTAATCCGATATATCTTTGTTGAAAATGGTGCTTAAACAAGTTCTTCCATTTGAATTAGAAGATGACGACCTTTAGTATAAGCTATACTATGTGCAAATGTAACGGGGGGTCTCAGTAATGGAAATTGTAACTTTAATTATTTAATTTTCTATATTGGATGAAATAAATGAAAGATATATATATTGTTTGACCAAAAAAAGTATAAAATATATTATCAGTGTAAATTATTTTATCAAAGTCAAACACCTTTTATAATTTAAATTAACCTTGTCAAGAAAAAAATAAATTAACTGTGACCGAGACAATGTAAAAAAAAGATGCATAGATTGTATATAATAAAAAAAATGCTTAGATTATATAATAATATAATAAATTAATTCTTCAAGAAAAAATTATAATAAATCAAATTCTTCTGACAATACACATTAAATTGGCCATAAGACATTGGCTAAACAGTAAACATGCGACTTTTTTATCACCACAAAAAGACATGCAACCTTTTAATATCAATTTAAATTTTAATAAATGTTCTTTCTTTTTTAAAGAGTTTTTTTTAATAATAAATATGCTAAATTGATAATTTAGTCCCCTTTATGATTTATAAATTTTGGTCCAATAACTCCTATAACGTCCGGTTTGGTCCCTTATGTCCACCCCTGATTTCTCCCTTTGATCCATGTTTGTTAACTTTAACGTCAAATGTCTATAGTGGACCAACATTATAGATGGTCCATCATAGACCTAATTAATTTTGTTAATTTTAACTATTTGATCTTTTATCATAAAGGGGATCTTTGGATCATTTAAGTCCATTGTATTTTACGATGTACCATCAATAGCTAAAACTTTTTTCGGTTCTTCATTTTCTTCCTTCCTCTTCATGGGTTTAAAGCCAAATATGATATGATGACGAGGAAGGAAGATGATGAAGAATTGAAAAGAATTTTTTTAGCTATTGACGATACATCGTAAGATACAATATATCTACATGATCCAACGGTCCCCTTTATAATAAAAATATTGAAGGGTTAAAATTAACAAAATTACTAAGGTCTATAGTAGATCTTCTATAATGTTGGTGCACTATAGACATTTGAGGTTAAAGTTAATAGACATGTACTCCCTCCGGTCCTATATATAAGAAACAATTGACTTTTTAGATACATTTGATAATTGATGTATCTAATCTAGAATATAGACCAAATACATCAATTATCCCATGTATCTAAAAAGTCAATTGTTTCTTATATATAAGACCGGAAAGAGTAACAAAGATCTAACCTGGTGCGACGTCACGTTCTCCAACCTAACGACAACTTGTGTGGTGGAGGATGTGGTTTCATTGAGACGGCATATCACCTCTTCATTGGATGTGAATTATTTGGAAGTGTTTGGTATTTTGTATGTCATTGGCTTGACTTTTCTTTTGTCTATCCGGGCTCCATTACGGACCACTACTTTCAGTTTATTCATTTGGCGGGTTTACCGCGATCTACTCAATTTTATCTTAATTATTTGGCTTGCTTGTGTTTGGGCAATATGGAAGGAGAGAAACAACCGAGTCTTCACAAATGCGGCAATCAATCCTCTTAGTATTGTTGAAAAAGTGAAGCTAAATTCCTTTTTATGGCTACCTTCGAATTTTGTGCCTATTGCTTTTGGTTTTCACGATTGGTGGAGACACCCACTCCTTTGTATGAGTGTCATGTAACTACTAATCTTAATTTTTCTTCTTCTGGTGGTGGCATCTTTGTTAGGTGCCTTGGTGTTGTAACAGACTTTGGGTGATTCACCACTTTTAGCACACCTTGCACGGGGTGAATCACTTTGCTTTTGAGCTATATATTCCATTTTAATTTATTCAAAAAAAAATTAGTTAGGGGATCAAATGACCAATTTAACGTAATAAATATTTCATCTCTACATTTTCTCCGCCAGCATGTTTGATCCCACACATCAAAGTTTCAGTGTAACATGCCATGTGTTACCATCATTATCCACCTCGATTTTATTTTAATTTAATATTATTTTAAGACTGCAAATATAAATTAAAAATGAAAAAAAAAATTTCTTTTACCCACGAAGAAAATCTTTTTGGCCTAATCAGATATCAACATTCTTTTTTATACTCGTGAGCTTAGCTCAGTTGATAGAGATAATGCATATTATATGCATGGGTCAGAGTTCGAACCTCGGAGATCCAACTTCTCCACATTTTTTTGTATATGACAACTTCTCCATATTTTTTCATTTTTTTAATGAAAAAAACTTTATCATTAATTAAAGAATATTTTCAACCTCATCGCTGCAGGATGATAATGCTGGGAGGTTGTCATCCCCCAGTGTCCTACCTGCTACCTCAGTTAGAGTTGTGGATCCAAACAGGTTGAAGGCTTGGGTTGATACTCCAGTCCTTACTCCTAAGCTGCAACCTATAACAACCAGTTATGCTAGTTTGACAACTCACAAGCTCCCTTCAAGCCAAACCTTAGTTCCTGCTTCCAACTCTTCTCTTTCCGTTGCAGCCCTTAGTGTGCAGATTCTTTTCAAATTTTGGAGGGATGAAGTAGATGAGGAGATGGAGGACACTCTCAGCCATGACGAGAGACTTGAGGTGGAAGGCCATGTTGAAGACTTTGAGCAGCACTTTCCAAGCCTGTCTGAGAGCACCAAGGCAGAGAGAAAGAAGAAAAAGCAATTGAAAAAGTGAAGCCTTCTAACTTTAACTCAGCCGGAATGAGGACTCGTGCCCAAAAGGGTTCCTCAAAAGCTGCCTTGACAGATACTGAATAGTTGCTAAGTATACTTGCGAACATCATCATAGAGAAGGTAGTTTTGTAGCAGTTGTTAGTTTTCTGTACAATGGTGGTCTTTGACACCTCTTTTCTTATGTATTTTCCTTTCTTGAGATAGTTCCGGTTTTCTTTTCACAAGTTTTATACATTTTGAATATAATGTATTGGTTTAGGCCTCTTCTGTCTTTTATATTTTAGTGTTTTGAAAAAAAGAAATTAAAGCATATTTTATTAACTTACATCAATGTTTGATATATTTGAAAATTTTGACTTAAATGCGCTTTTAATATTCCTATTTTTAATTTTTTTTAAAAAGTTTTGTTACTCTATTTTAAAATTCAGTTTTTTTCCCCTATTTCAATTCAAGAGAGGGAATGGTTAAAGAGAGCAAAAGTTAACGGTTGTCGGAATTTAGAAAGTGGGGTTCAAATACATCCTCGATATATATTAGTATTAACTTAATATTTTACAATTGTTTGATTAATATTTTAATTTTTTTTTGAGGGATGCGACAAATTATTTGATTAATATTTTACAATTTTAAGCATCATTTAAAATATTGATAATGTGATGGTCCATTGATACGATCCTACAATTTTAAGTGCCAACTTGGATATCTATATTTCCTAAATAAAAAAAAAGGATATTTATATTTCAGGTTCACTTTCTCCTGATGGTATAATATTAGTGTTTTACTAGATAAGTATTCACACATGAAAAATTGTATAAATTTCTATTTAATAAAAGAAAAACAGAAACTTGTGGTTGCTACTTTGAGTTCAAAATATGTGGTTGTCACTTTTGTGTTGTTAACATAGTTTAATCTTCGGATTCCTTGCTTATTCATCTTATAAGTAAAATTTTAATCATTAGACTACTTGACCTGAAAAAACAGAAACATATCTATACTCTATACTGTGTAAATTAGTTAAATTATGTATATTGTGAGTATGAGCTCAAATAAATTTTTTATCCTTCATGTTTATTTTTAACATTGTATTTTAATCCCTTAAATCAAATTCTCTATGTGGTGGACGGTTCACCCATGTGGCGTGTAAGTTTAGATTTGGTTGATACATGTGGTGTTGAGTTGGACCAGATTTATAATCTATAATATAAAGAATATACATAAATTTGAGCTGACATCTTCATCTGATTAAAAATATCCTTAAATAAATTTATCCTTACTTTTGAAAAATTAAATTGAATTATTATATATATATTAAGATAAGATTTTGAGTTAGACTGAAAAAAATTTTGAGTTTGAAATAGATTGTTAAATTGTTGAAAACAACTTGAGTTAGAAATAGATTGTTAAATTGTTGGTATCTTTGAAAAATGTAAAAACGGTTTGTTACAATTTGAACACAAACATTTATATTTTCCTTAAAAAAAACACACAAACATTTATATTTTTATCTAAAACAAATAAATGATTAAATATTCAAATTAATAAATAATTAAATAGTTCAATTAAAATTTACTAAGGTTACATTAGCAGGTTGGTAATGAGGAAGGAAATTATAGTTAACTTATTTTTTAAAGGAAAATACTAATGAATGTTCCAGAGAGACAATATATTATAATTTGTGTATAACAATTCCATATCTTGAAAAGGGAGAGAGACAATTTTTTTTTATCCAAGCAAAATGATATATTACGAAATCAACGATGTTGCACCCCGCACAAGATGTACAAAAGGAGAAACATCGACAAATATTTACAAAGTTACGGTGCCAAAACTAAAGCACCACCCAAAACGAAATAATTAAAAGAGAACACCCATACAAGGAATGAGGTGTTTCCACCAATCGTGGTAAGAATAGACAAAATCTACCTGTGTTTTTTCAACGAGACAATATATTAAAACAACATCATTGATTTTTTTTAGAGGGCTTCTACGGTGTAGTTAGAAAATTAACTTTTTTGAAAAAAAGTTATTTTGTTTAGCCAATAGTATAACTGTCGATGTCATGTCAGTTAGTGTCCTGCTGGTGGACCACTCTAAAACTAAACTTTACCTTATTACAAATCAATTTTCATACAAAATATTAAGGGGACTTTGAATTTTAGTGTATGTTGTGAATTCGGACTTAAAAATCACACCATTACAAACTATGATGTGTGGAGCAAAGGAAAGTAGTAACCACAATCAAAGTGAACACAAGCAATAACAATAACAACAACACTTAGATATAATCTAGGAATCAAAGTGAAAAACACAAAACCACAACAAAAGATAAAGAGAGAAGAGAAACACACACCAAAGATTGTTGACCCAGTTCGGTCCAACTTGACCTAATCTGGGGGAGAAATTGATCTCTTCAATCCACTATCAAAGAGTTCTTACAAAGAGATACAAATGGGTTACAAGAAATTAGCTTCAACAAGCTCACAATGAACAACCCTAATTTCTACCCATTTTCCCAATCTCACCAATGAACAAGACACTCAATGATTTTCACTCACCCAAGG